>Ga0189287_100033_pt1 | contig 218985 bp, 206 predicted proteins | sample UW86minimetaG_FD_130319 | JGI IMG/M metagenome (GOLD analysis project Ga0189287, IMG submission 130319) | Marine microbial communities from the Costa Rica Dome - UW86 mini metaG | ecosystem: Environmental > Aquatic > Marine > Oceanic > Photic zone | place: Costa Rica: the Eastern Pacific...
CAGGTAGAATTCGCCGACCCAGAGTGCGAACTTTGTCGTTGAGTTTCGCAGCCCCGACCTTGATCGTGAAACCGACCTTGCGACAATGCCAGATCAGCCACATCAACTGCACCAGCCCGCCAACAAAGACACCCCAAACCAATGCCCGGCCGGATTCCTCATCTGATCCACCAAATCCTAGAAGCGCTGCGATCAAGGTGATGTTCAGCAAAACAGGCGCCGCGGCAGCGCCAGCAAACTTGCCATATGCATTTAGGACACCGGATAGTAGCGCCACAAGTGATATGAAGAACAAGTAAGGAAATGCGATCCTCGAGAACTCAGTGGCCATTTCCATTTTGCCGGGTACATGCTCGAAGCCGGGCGCCAAATAGGGCATGAGCCATGGCATTGAGATTTCTGCGATGATCACAAACACAAGCAGGGTGACGGCAAGAACATTAAACGCATCGCTTGCAAATTTCTTTGCGGGTGCTTCGCCATCCCCCTCCAAGGTTCTGGAAAACATCGGCACAAATGCCGCGGCAAATGCGCCTTCGGCAAACAATCGTCGAAACAGGTTTGGAAACCGAAAGGCCACGACAAAGGCATCTGCGACGGCACCGGCACCCAGGAATTGCGCAACAAGAATATCTCGGACAAAGCCAAAGACACGACTGAGCATGGTCATCGAACCGATTGCAGATATGGCGCGTACGAGATTCATGCTTCGTCTTTACGAAGAGATTGAGGCGAGCCAATGGCAGGCACGTAAAATGCGTGCATCGCTATTCAGCAGCTTCTGGATTGGTTTTGGATGGTGTCACATCGATCACATCGAGAAGTTTCGCGCGCACATCCTTAATCTTATTTGGTTGCTCCATTTTCAGGCCAAATATGTCTTTAACATAAAACACGTCAACGACCCGTTCACCATAAGTCGAAATGTGGGCGGACGAAATTTGCAATCCAGCGTGTGTGATAACGTCCGTAATATCATGGAGGAAGCCCATTCGGTCTCGACCATTCACTTCGATGACGGTGTGGGTTCGGCTTGCTTGATTGTCGATGAGAACACGTGGCGGAACCTTGAACACGCTGGTTCTCGACGGCATTGCATTCTTCCGTGCTTTTCTCAGCTCATATGCAGGTGAGGCAATTCCAGATAAAGCCCGTTCAATTCTTGAATTGATCCGGTCCATTCGGGCTGTGCCGGAAATCGCTTCGGACTGGGCGTCCTGTACCCAAAACGTATCCAATGCCATGCCATTGTTCAGGGTTACAATTTTCGCATCGACAATATTAACCCCACCCAGTGAGAGAGCGCCGGCCACTTTGGAAAAAAGACCGGGATGGTCAGCGGTATAAACAAGGACCTCGGTGGCGGCCTGAGCTTCATCCGTATGAAGTTCGATATGTAATTTCTTATTCTCCTGGCCCGCCATTCGAATGGTTTCCGCATGTCGGACAAGAGTTTCCGTATCAAAGGACAACCAATAGGTCTCACGCGCGAGGTCGAGATGGCTTTCGATCTCATCATCAGGCCAGCCTCGAGGTTCTGCCTCAAGGCTTTGTCTTAATTTGTGCTTCGCGTTTTCAGCACGCTTGGCCAAGCGATCCTTTGGCGTCTCGCCTGACATGGCTTCTCGGGTTTGCCAGTAAAGCTCTCGAAGCAGACCGGCTTTCCAGGCATTCCAGACATTTGGTCCTACAGCCCTGATGTCGGCAACCGTGAGGATGAGGAGTAGTCTCAATCGTTCTGGCGACTGTACGATCTCGACAAAATCAGCGACCGTTTTGGGATCATCTATATCGCGCTTGAACGCGGTATTGCTCATCAACAAGTGTTTCTCAACGAGCCATGAAACCGTTTCCGTTTCCCACTCACTGAGACCCATTCGAGGCCCAAGCTTCAGTGCAATTTCTGCGCCCAGAACGGAATGGTCTCCGCCCCGGCCTTTGGCAATATCATGGAGCAGGACAGCCAGATAAAGGGCGCGTTTTGACTGGACTTCGCTAATCACAGAACAAGCGACAGGGTGATCCTCAATCAACCGGCCAGTATCGATGCCATGCAACACGCCGATCGCCCGGATGGTATGCTCATCAACGGTATAAACATGATACATGTCGTACTGCATTTGCGCGACAACACGCCCAAAGTCAGGCACGAATTTCCCAAATACGCCGGCCTCGTTCATCCGCATCAATGTTTTATCAGGATCAGGCCCCGTCAAAATATTGATGAACGTCTCGTTCGCCGTCGTATCGTTTTGGAGCTTGCGCGTTATGCGTCGCAGATTTTTAGTGACCAGCCGCAACGCGTTAGGATGAATATCCAGATCGTGCTTTTGCGCCTGCCAAAACAAATCAAGCAGCTTCGTTGGATCGGTCTTGAAAAGATCATCGTTCGCAACGGAAATTCTGTCACCGTCGACTTTGAAGCCCTCAATTTTGGGTCCGCCAAGACTGAAAGTCGGCAGACGGAATCTCTTACGCTTTGTTTTGTGCTGCTCTTCAAGGGCGGCGCAAATGATTCGGGTCAAATCCCCAACATCTTTGGCGATCAGGAAATAGTGCTTCATAAACCGTTCGACACCGCTCAAACCAGCATGATCGGTATAGGCCATGCGCTCGCCGATTTCGGTTTGAACATTGAACGTCAGACGTTCTTCGGGGCGATTGGCCAGATAATGTAAATGGCACCGGACCGTCCACAGGAATTCCTGAGCTTTTTCAAATCGGCGGGCATCATCGGCGGTCAGAACACCTTTAAGCTTCAGATCATCAATGCTTTTGGCATCGTAAAGATACTTTGCGATCCACATTAATGTCTGCAGATCTCGAAGGCCGCCCTTTCCCTCTTTGATATTGGGCTCCAGCACGTAACGGGTATCGCCCAGGCGCGCATGACGTGCATCCCGCTCGCCAAGTTTTTGTTCGACAAACGCGTTGCCGGTGCCGTCCACGACTGATTGTTTGAACGCCTGCTCGAAAGCTTCAAACTGTTTCGCATCGCCTGCGATCAGCCGCGATTCCAAAAGGCTGGTTCTAATCGTAAGATCTTCATTGGCAAGACGGATCGCTTCATCTGATGACCGGGTCGCGTGGCCAACTTTAAGGCCCAGGTCCCAAAGCGTATAGAGAACGTATTCAACCACTTGCTCAATCCGAGGTGTCACCTTGTATGGCAAAAGAAACATCAGATCGATATCTGAGTGGGGAGCCAGTTCACCGCGTCCATATCCACCTGTCGCAACGACTGTCATTGCATCACCCGCCGTCTCGACACCAATCGGAAAGGCATGCTCAGATGCGACTTCAAATACGACACGGATTAATTGATCAAGAAGGTGTGACCCTGCAATGACGGTTTTACCGCCAGTCTGTTCACCGCTTTCAAATCGTCGGCGAACTTCACTTCGCCCGGTTTCAAGGGCAGACTTATACAGCTCAAAAATATCTCGTTGCGTATCCGGGTTGAAGCCTGACCACCCCAGAATATCGTCGAGTTGCCCCAACAGCGCCTTTCGGTCGATGATCTCGCGAGGTTTTACAATACGTGCCATGAGACGACTTATAGCTCAGCTAAACGCGTACGAGAAAGCATGTTCAGCCATGTTTTGCTCAAACAATGGAGAGTCCTCGGGCGATTTTGTTTGTTGCTACTCATTTTGATCTGCGGCTAACGATTTGAGCTTATATAACGCTTCAAGCGCTTCAAGCGGAGTTAAGGTGTCTGGGTTAATCTTATTTACTAGTGTTTCGATCTTATTTTCGCGAATAGGTGCATTTTGTGGCGCTTGAATGGCTGAAAACAAAGGAAGGTCAGCGCCAAGATCTTGAGCAGAGCTATTCTCTGTTGCCTCCAAACGTTTTAAGATCTCTTCAGCGCGCTTAACAAGATTTTGAGGCAGGCCTGCCAACTGTCCCACATGGATTCCATATGATCGGTCAGCGGTGCCCTGCGCAACTTCATGCAGGAAAACGACATCATTTTTCCATTCCTTTATCCTCATTGTATAACAGGTCAGGCTCGAAAGTCTCTCAGCAAGCGTCGTAAGCTCGTGATAATGCGTAGCAAAAAGGCCCCGGCAACAATTCACTTCATGCAAATGCTCAACAACCGCCCAAGCAATCGACAGACCATCATACGTTGAGGTTCCACGGCCAATCTCATCCAATATTACCAGTGCTTTAGGGCCTGCCTGATGAAGGATGGCCGCCGTTTCGACCATCTCGACCATAAAAGTGGATCGACCACGCGCGAGATCATCCGCAGCACCAACCCGAGAAAACAACCGATCAACGATTCCAATGTGCGCACGTGTTGCTGGGACATACATCCCCGCCTGTGCCAATACCGCCAAAAGGGCGTTTTGGCGCAAAAATGTACTTTTTCCGGCCATATTCGGGCCTGTCAGCAACCACAGGCGCGCGCCTTGCTGGGCGTCGTCGCCATTTTCCAACCGGCAATCATTGGCGACAAAGGCGTTTCCACCCGTCTGTTTCAACGCAAGTTCAACAACCGGATGACGGCCACCTTCAATCGTAAAGGCTTCGCTCTCGTCTACAACCGGTCGGGTATAGCTCTGATCAACAGCGATCTCCGCGCTTGCCGATGCAACATCCAAAACAGAAATCGCATGCGCCGTTGCATCTATCTCAGTACTTCGGGTAATAATCTGTGCGGTTAATTCTTTGAATATCTCAAGTTCCAGCGCCAGCGCCCTTTCCGCAGCGCGAGAAATTTCGGCCTCTAGGTCATTGAGTTCGACCGTCGTATAGCGGACCGCATTTGCCATTGTTTGGCGGTGGATATAGGGGCTTTCAGGATCCGTTGGCATTTGATCCGCTTGCTTCGCGGTAACTTCAATAAAATAGCCAAGCACATTGTTGTGACGGATCTTAAGTGCCTGAATCTTTGTTTCTGTCGCATACTTGTTCTGTAGCGCCGCGATTAGGCGACGACTTTCATCACGCATTTCAACCAATTCATCCAGATGTGGATGATATCCTCGCGAGATAAACCCGCCATCATTGAGGCTTACAGGAGGCTCGGCGACGACAGCGCGGTTAAGCTCATCCAAAAGCGCTTCATGGCCAACAAGCTGAGCGAGGATTTTCGGAAGATCCTGGGCCAAAGATATACCCGCCATATCCCGTAGCGCGGCTTTTATCTTTTCTGCACCGCTAAGCCCGGCACGGATAGCACCGACATCCCTCGGCCCGGCCCGTTCAAGCGAGACGCGGCTCAGGGCACGGACAAATTCAGGGATAGATTTTAAAATTGAGCGCAAGTTCTCGCGCGCCTGGCCGTCCGCATAAAACGTGCCGACCAAATCAAGACGTGCATTGATTTCTTCAGGGTTCATCAGGGGGCTTGCTATGCGAGATGCCAGCAATCGGGCCCCGCCGCCCGTCAATGTTTTGTCGACAGCACTTAACAAACTGCCTTTGCGATCACCCGACATGGTTTGTATCAGCTCAAGATTCCGGCGCGTTGCCGCGTCAATTTCCATCACCGTACCGGCTTCGGTCTTGGCAATGGGATGAATGCGCGGCAATCGGCCTTTTTGAGTCAATGACACGTAGTCAATGAGCGCGCCCGCCGCAGCAACTTCTGCCCGGGAAAAATCGCCAAACGCATCTAAGGTTTTCACCCGGTACAATTCATGGAGGCGCGCACGACCATTTTCACTATCAAACCGACTTGCAGGTAACATAGTCAGTCGGTCTTCGACGTCGAACAGGACGTGATCAGGCAGCGCATCACCGATAAGGCCGTCTGACAATAGGATTTCACCTGGATCAAGGCGCGCGAGAATGGCAGCTATATCACCTGCATCCGCCGCCTGAGTTCTAAAATCGCCCGTTGAAATATCCAGCCACGCGACGGCGAACTGTGTCTGCGCGCGGGCGATGCATGCCAGGTAATTATCTTTTCGCGCTTCCAGCAAAACATCTTCAAAAATTGTCCCAGGCGTCACAACACGCGCCACTTCCCGTCGCACAACCGACTTAGCGCCCCGCTTTTTTGCTTCGGCTGGGTCCTCAGTCTGTTCACATATCGCGACACGAAAACCTTTTCGTATCAATCTGTTCAAGTAGGTCACATGACTATGAACAGGCACACCACACATGGGAATATCTTCACCGAGATGTTTACCGCGTTTTGTCAGCGCAATATCCAAAGCACCAGCAGCAGCGACAGCATCGTCAAAGAACAGTTCGTAAAAATCGCCCATTCTGTAGAACAAGAGATCGTCTGGATGATCATGTTTGATATCCAGATACTGCGCCATCATCGGCGTCAACGGCTTAAGGTCCGACGTGGTCTTCACGTTCGTCGGCTCACTCTCATTCGCAGGCTTTAGATCGTTCATTGGCAAAATCGACAATTCAGGGTGCAAAACTAAAAAACCTTAACATATCAGACACCATTCACACACGCGTCGTTGCACTTTTTGTTTCAGTAGGCAATATGGGGGTTCGGAAATAAAACATCGACAAACGATGTCCGGACGAAATAATAAAACAAACGTCGACCCCTGGGAGTGACAAAACATGGACGAACGCGCGACAGAGCTCTTGTATCAGGAAGCATTGCGAATGCATGCTTCTGGCAAGCCCGGCAAAATTGAGATTCAGGCTACCAAGCCCTTAACGACCCAACGTGATCTGACGTTGGCATATTCACCAGGCGTCGCCGGACCCTGTCTCGCCATCCATGAAGATGAAACGCGCGCTTATGATTACACGGCACGTGGCAATATGGTCGCTGTCATTTCAAACGGCACAGCGGTTCTTGGTTTGGGAAATATCGGACCCTTAGCAAGCAAACCCGTGATGGAGGGGAAATGTGTCCTCTTTAAGCGGTTTGCAGATGTCGATGCGTTTAACGTTGAAGTGTTCTCAGAAAAGGTCGACGAGTTCGTTGAGAGCGTTCGTCTGTTTGGCAATTCTTTTGGCGGTGTAAACCTGGAAGACATCAAGGCACCGGAATGCTTCATGATCGAAGAGCGGTTACGTGAATTACTGGATATCCCTGTATTTCATGATGACCAACATGGAACGGCGATCATTACAGCTGCTGGCCTGATTAACGCTATTGAGTTAACGGGGCGAACGCTTAACGATTCAAAGATCGTCATCAACGGTGCCGGGGCAGCATCAATTGCCTGCGCTGACTTGATGAAGGCAATGGGTGTAACGCCATCAAACATTACCATGTGCGATTCAAAAGGAGTCATTTACCGGGGCCGCGAAGATGGCATGAACCAATGGAAATCAGCGCAGGCTGTAGATACCGATGCGCGGTCACTCGCCGATGCCATGAAGGGTGCGGATGTGTTTATTGGGTTGTCGGTCAAAGATGCCGTGAGCCAGGACATGGTCGCCTCAATGGCCGACAAGCCGATTATTTTTGCCATGGCGAACCCTGATCCAGAAATCACACCGGAAGATGTCAAAGCTGTGCGTGACGACGCCATCATCGCCACTGGACGCTCCGATTATCCGAACCAGGTCAACAATGTCCTTGGGTTCCCATATATTTTCAGAGGGGCTTTGGATGTTCGGGCGCGGCGAATTAACGAAGAGATGAAAATCGCCGCCGCGCATGCGCTTGCAAATCTCGCCCGTGAAGATGTTCCAGACGAAGTCGATGCAGCGTATTCCGGCGCACACCTTCAATATGGTCCAGATTATTTAATACCAACCCCGTTTGACCCCCGTCTTATCGTCGCCGTGCCAAAAGCCGTTGCGCAGGCAGCAATGGATTCGGGTGTTGCTCAAAAGCCCATAATCGATATGGATGCCTACACTGTTGAGCTCTCAGCGCGCCTCGATCCAATCGCCGGCAATCTGCAAAATACCCTCGATCAGGTAAGGAAAAATCCGCGCCGCGTTGTGTTTGCCGAAGGTGAAGAAGAAAAATCTATCCGCGCAGCGCATGCATTTTTGAATGCTGGATACGGCACGCCAATATTGATTGGGCGTGAAGAGCGTGTTCTTGAGACGATGAGCTCGCTTGGACTTGGCAAAAATGATGGGATGCAAATTCAAAACGCACGCCTGAGTTCGCGGAACACGGATTATGCTGATTTCCTTTATCAACGCCTTCAGCGCAAAGGGAGTTTGCGCCGCGATTGCCAACGCATGGTCAATCAGGACCGAAATATTTTTGCCGCATGCATGGTCGCAATGGGCGACGCTGATGCGATGGTTACCGGCCTGACCCGGAACTATCATGCCGCGATGAATAATATTTCCTCGGTTATTGATCCCGCGGCGGGGGCACGCGTTATGGGATTATCGCTTTTAATCGACCGCGGGCGAACATTGTTTGTTGCCGATACGGCAGTACACGAATCACCCACTGCACTTGAGCTCGCGGATATCGCTCAACAGACCGCCGCCGAGGTTCGTCGGTTTGGTCACGAGCCACGAGTTGCATTGATTTCTTTTGCGAATTTTGGGCATCCAGCTTTGCCGCGTGCCGAAATTGTTCGCGAGGCTGTGGAGATACTCGACAGCCGCAACGCCAATTTTGAATACGATGGCGAGATGGCCGTCGATGTCGCGCTTAACAAGAACCTGTTAGCGAACTATCCATTCTGCAGGCTTTCAGATACCGCCAATGTTCTTATCATGCCTGGATTGCACAGCGCACAAATTGGCACGAAGCTTGTTGCGTCGATTGGCGGGTCCACGGTACTGGGGCCATTGATCAAAGGTCTGAGTAAACCTGTCCAAGTGGTGCCCATGGGTGCCACTGCGGCAGACATGGTGACATTAGCAGCCTTAACAGCCCACGAATCTATTGCTTGAAAAGTGAAACGAGCGGACGCGGATTGATTTTCTTAATCTTCGTCCGCTGCTTTCGCCCGGTCGATGGCTTCCCGGATAAGTTCCAATGCTTCTTCGGCTTCACCCCAACGCTGAACTTTGACCCACTTATCAGGCTCAAGATCTTTGTAATGTTCAAAGAAGTGTTGAATCTGATTTATCAGAACCGGACGAATATCACGGTAAGAGCTCACATCCCCATAGTATGGATGCAAATCGTTCACGGGAACACACAGGAGCTTTTCATCAATGCCACTTTCGTCTTCCATGATAAGCACGCCGATAGGGCGGCATTTAATGATACACCCTGGAATAACAGGCATTTGTCCGAGGACTGCCGCATCGATTGGGTCGCCATCATCTGAGAGCGTATGAGGTACAAACCCATAGTTCGTTGGGTAGTACATGGCCGTATGTAAGAATCGGTCTACAAAAATAGCACCCGACTTTTTATCGACTTCATATTTAACCGGGTTACCACCAAGCGGAATCTCGATGAGAACGTTTACATCGTAAGGCGGATTATCTCCGATAGGGACCAGATCCAAATTCATTGGGGATTCCTTAGCTTGTTGGTTGTATCATTCGTTGCGATTAGGAACACTCTAAAGCCTCAGCGGCGAAGGCTCCACAATTTTCAATATTCAAACACATGAAACTGTGAGAGTTTCTTCAAATGTTAGATTGTGAAAACGTCCAGAGTGTTCTCGTGCATGTTGGCCTGGATCGACTAGGGGACGGGATTTTAAAATTACCCTTCCTGCGCGGTCTTCGCGTGGCGTTTCCAAATGCAAAAATCACCTGGTTTGCCGGTAAAGAAAACACTGTTTATTCGGGTGCGCTCGCCTCAATAGTAACACAAGAAATTGACGAGATCATCGAATATGGCGGGGTCGGGATCACACCGAGGGAGCTATTTTCACCGCGCCCCCTTGCCAATCGCTCTTTTGATCTCGTGATCGATACCCAACGGAATTTTTGGACAGCCCTTTCGGTCCGGCGAATTCCCCATAAGCTTTATATATCCCCAGCCGCAAAATTCTTGCTGGCATCAACCCGGCCATCGGCCAGTTACAAATTGCCAAAATCTATGCAGCGCCAGCTGCTCGATATCCTGGAACTCTGCACCGGAAATACGTTTTCCTCGCCGACATCAATTGAATTGGACATCCCGGAACATTATCAAAAACAGGCTCAGACGTTACTTCCCGATGACAAGGTTTTGGTTGGGTTTGCGCCAGGGTCTGGTGGTCGACCAAAATGCTGGCCACTTGAAAGATATATCTCGGTCGCAAATGGGATCGCGTCAGACAAGGTAACGCCTGTTTTCCTGATCGGTCCTCAAGAAGAAGAGTGGGCTGCAGAAATTGTCCGCGCAGTGCCATCTGCTATTTTACCTTTGCAAATTGATAACGGACCCGCCAACCACAAATATGACCCGCTGCTCACCATCGCCCTGGGCCAAAAGCTCGCCGCCGCTGTATCTAACGATTCAGGAATTGCACATATGCTCGCCGTCGCCGGATCCCCGCTTGTGGCTCTGTATGGTCCAACTGTGTATGAAAAGTTTCCGCCTATGACGACAAACATACGTGTCGTGCGCGCAGAGGATTATGGGTCGAGAGAGATGTCAGCAATCCCCATCGAGCCGGTGGCAAGCGCGCTCAAAGATCTTTTGGCGCTTCCTGACGACGGATGAGCCATATCAACATGGCTAACCCCGGTATAGCTGCAAACCCTGTCAGCAGGAAATAACTCACCCAGTCAATCTGATCGGCAAGCCATCCACCGCCGGATGCCAGCACTGTGCGTGTGAAGCCCATCAACGACGACAACAATGCAAATTGTGTCGCGGTATAGGCCACATTACATAGACCAGAGAGGTATGCGACAAACGCGATGGTACCAATACCACCGGTTAAGTTCTCGACACCGATTGTCACAAATAACATCGGAAGATCTGGACCGATCCAGGCTTGCAGCGCAAACACCCCATTTGACGCAGCTTGCAAAATACCACCGATCATCAAGGCATTAAGGGTGCCATATCGTGCAACGAATGCTCCACCAAGGATGCCTCCCAATACGGTCATGGCCAATCCAAAGCCCTTGGTGACGAGACCGATTTCAGTCTTCGAAAAGCCGATATCCAGGTAAAAAGGGTTCGCCATAACACCCAAAAGCGCGTCACCGTATTTATACAATGCGATGAATAACAACACCGCGATCCAGTTTCGTCGCGTCATAAACTCAGCAAAAGGCATCCACACTGATGACTTCAATACCTTCAGAATCCGGCGGCCTGATCCGGTTTCGTTTATCGCACTTGTTGATTGGTCATCAGGATCGCGATCAGGCTCTGGTCCGAGGAAGGTTGCCAAAATCCCAATCAGAACGAGTAAGGCCATAACCGTATAGGCCGCGAACCATCCTGCCTGGTCCGCGATGATGAGGGCGCCAGCACCGGATACGAGTGTCGCGATACGATATCCAACGAAGTAATTTGATGCACCCGCGCCCATCCTTGTCTCGTCCAGCACTTCGATGCGATAGGCGTCTACCACAATGTCTTGTGTGGCCGACGCGAATGCCAAAAGAACGGCACACTTTGCAGTCCAGATCAGATCCCCACTTGGGTCTGATCCTCCCAACAGCAAGATCGCAGCAACGACACATATTTGCGAAAACAACAGCCAGCTTCGGCGCTGACCCAACATCTTCGTCAGTACTGGCAGTGGACATCGATCAACCAACGGTGCCCACAAAAACTTCAAGGCGTAGGCACTGCTCGCCATCGAGAACCAGCCAATAACCGTTAACGAAACACCTTCATCGTGCAGCCAGGCCGACAACGTTCCATAGACCAAAAGCAGAGGGAGCCCGCTCGAGAATCCCAACAGCAAAATAAGGATGACACGAAATTCAAAATAAACCCGAGTAGCCTTCACCCATAATTGAAGCTGGCCGCGTGAGACCATGCCTTAAGATGCCTTGTCTGTATGTTCTTTGGGCGGCGGCTGGTTAGCACTAAGCGAAACACAATTTTCCCAAACATCATCGACAGCGATTGCAGAAACACATGGGAAAACTTCATGTTTACTCTCACGTTTATGGCAACGCCAAAAACAATGGTAGCAATCCATGACTTCATAGACGAACTTTGCATTGCTTGGGCACGCGTCGTCCGGATAGGGCACGAAACTCGTAAAATGCCCGCCACCGACAATCACCAAGGTCGGCGCACCAAGTGCTATCGAAAGATGGGCGGGACCCGTATCATTGCTAATCACGAGATTGGCGTGGAGCATCAAGCTCATCAATTCATGAAGCGTTGTTTGCCCGGTCATGTCACTCACACCGGGACGGCGCGCAAACTGGTCTAATAGTGCGGCATCCCAGCGCTCACTTCTTGTTCCCACAAACGCAACACGCCAGCCCAGGTCGAGCAGTTTCTCGGCAATCGAAATATAAGATTCGAATGGCCATCGCCTTCCTGGTTCATTGCTACCTGGGTTGATGATGGCATATGGACCTTGCGCGGCGTAAGCTGGGCGGTCAGATGTCCAGGCAATCTGAGGTGGTTTTGGGGTAACAGACCTACCGAGCAATGCGGAAACGAAATTAAAATGCCGATGGATCTCATGGGTAGGGTAAGGACCCGTATCAATAATCTCGTCGACCTGACTTAAATAAAATGTGAATTCTGAGCGCGTAGGCTCGTTAACATACGGCATCGAAACGATTGTTCTGCGGGCGTTTGATCCCCAAACAAGACTATCTGCCATCATCGCGCGACGCAGATAAGAGTCACATACAGCAATCTCCGGCGAAAGCCGCCGCACCATTATATTGATATGAAATCGGTATAATAGCCGGCGCGCATAGGCATGTTCATCTATTGTGATGACACGATAATCCGCAAAAATCTGTCCGGCGATCCGGCCCCAGCTTTCGCAGCCGAGAATAGTAATGTCGCTCGGGTGAACGCCAAAAGCTTCGACATAGTGATCCAGGCTTCGGCGAAACAAGACCATATCACCGATACCATCCATACGAACGACGAGAAGTCCTTTGCGCTGTCGAAGTACAGGGAAATGCCTGGCAATCAGATCAAGGGGTCGAAACATCCACCAGCGCCGCCGCATACCCGCAGGGAACAGACGCCAGAACCGGGACGCCTGAACAACGGGCCGTTCATCAGCGCCCGCAAGCTTTACTCGTGGATTAGATATTGTACTCATGCGAACAGGTTAACGGCCCACAGCGTGGGGCTCAACCAGCGTCCTTTTTGCGCTCTTCACGTTTGCGCACATGTGGATCCAAATGGCGCTTTCGAAGGCGTAAATTAAGCGGCGTCACTTCCAACAATTCATCGTCGTTCACATAAGCAATAGCATCTTCCAAACTCATCCGGCGTGGTGGTGTGAGCCTGATGGCTTCATCGGTTCCGGACGCACGAACGTTTGTAAGCTGCTTTGCTTTGAGAGGGTTAACCTCAAGGTCATTACCGCGACTGTGCTCACCAATGATCATGCCTTCATAAACGGGCACCGAAGCACCGATCAGAAGGACACCACGTCCTTCCAATCCGGCGAGCCCGTAAGCATTCGATTTACCAGTTGCATTGGAAATCAGAACACCATTGCGACGGCCGGGAACGGGACCTTGGTAGGGTGCGTACTCGCTGAACACACGGTTAAGGACACCAGTGCCACGGGTTTCGGTCATGAATTCACCATGATATCCGATCAAGCCGCGTGACGGGACTGTGAACGTAAGGCGCACCTTACCGCCACCAGCTTGTCGCATCTCAGTCATTCGTCCCTTGCGCACATTCAGAGCCTCAACAACGATCCCCGAGAACTCTTCATCTACGTCGATGACAACCTCTTCGATCGGCTCCAGGCGCTCCCCACTATCAGGATCTTCTCGGTATAGAACCCGTGGGCGCGAGATGGACAATTCATATCCTTCGCGGCGCATTTGCTCAATAAGCACACCTAATTGCAACTCGCCGCGTCCGGCGACATCGAAAGCATCATTGTTTTCAGTTTCGGTTATACGAATAGCAACGTTGCCCTCGGCTTCACGCATTAGACGCTCACGGATCATCCGAGAGGTCACCTTGTTGCCATCTTGCCCAACAAACGGCGATGTGTTCACAGAAAAGGTCATCGCCAGTGTCGGTGGATCAACAGGCTGCGCCTGAATTGCTTCTTCTACTTCAGTGGCACACAAAGTATCAGCGACTGTTGCCTTTGACATGCCCGCAATCGCAACGATGTCGCCGGCGACGCCAATGTCAATTGCCTCACGGGTCACATCCCGAAATGCGAGGATTTTTTGAACACGGCCTTGCTCAATCACTTCATTCTTTGCGTTGAGCGCTTTAATTGTCTGATTGGGTTTGACCGAACCGGAAAAAATCCGTCCGGTCAGGATTCTTCCAAGATATGGATCAGCCTCAATTGTTGTGACAAGCATCGAGAACTGACCATTTGCGTCTGCATCCGGTGGCGACACATTTTTGACAATGCTTTCAAACAATGGCGATAGATCATCGCCATGATTATCAGGCTCGTCAGATGCCCAGCCATCCCGACCTGACGCGAACAACGTCGGAAAATCCAGCTGTTCATCGTTTGCATCAAGAGCTGTAAAGAGATCAAACACTTCCGTCTGAACATCATAAGAACGCGCATCGGGCTTATCGACTTTGTTCACAACAACAATCGGTTTCAAGCCAAGTTTTAGCGCCTTAGCCGTAACGAATTTCGTCTGTGGCATCGGGCCTTCTGCGGCATCCACCAACAAAACAACGCCGTCGACCATCGACAAGATACGCTCAACTTCACCGCCAAAATCAGCGTGGCCAGGTGTATCAACGATATTGATCCGCGCATCCTTCCATTCAACAGATGTACATTTGGCAAGAATAGTGATGCCGCGCTCTCGTTCAAGCTCACCTGAGTCCATCGCACGCTCTGCGACTTTCTGGTTTGCACGAAACGCACCACTTTGTTGCATCATCGTATCGACCAATGTTGTCTTTCCATGGTCGACGTGCGCGATGATCGCGATGTTCCTGAGTTCCATCGAAGAATCCTAAGTAAGGGTGAACGACGTTAGTCGTCGAGTTGATTGAGTAAGTCTTGGACACTCGCCGAGGGGCGGGCGCCAATTTGCTGAATAATAAGGGATGCGAGCAGGCTCCCCAGAACCGCCGCGGTGGTGAGGTCCCTGCCTTGCGTATACGCGGCCAAAAACCCAGCCGCATAAGCATCACCAGCACCCGTCGTATCAACAACATTTTCAACCGGGCGTGTTGGGACAGGCGTTATGGCATCCTTGGTCACGATGACGGATCCTTTTTCGGACCTTGTCAGGGCGGCTATTTCAACGACGCCCTGGATACGTTTTGCAACCGATTCAAAATCATCAAGCTGATAAAGAGAGAGAATTTCGTCTTCATTGGCAAAAAGGATGTCCACATGTTCGTCAATGAACTCAAGAAAACCTTCGCGGTGACGATCAACACAGAACGGGTCAGAAAGTGACAGTGCAACTTTGCGACCGGCTTCATGGGCCACCTCGGCTGCCTTCAAGAAAGCCTCGCGAGCAGGTTCCGGATCCCACAAATACCCTTCAAGGTAAACGACCTTGGCTGATTTGATCTGTTCGATATCCAGATCATCAACACAGAATTCAACACAAGCGCCGAGGAAAGTCTGCATGGTGCGCTGGCCATCTGGCGTAATAAGCACGAGACAGGTTGCCGTTGGTGCCCCTTCAACAGCCATTTCCGTTTCATAAGTGACGCTCGCCGCGCGAATATCATGGCCAAAAACCCGGCCCAACTGATCCTTGCTCACCTTACCGGCAAACGCAGCGCGCCCCCCTAAAGCGGCAATACCCGCCATTGTGTTCGCTGCTGAACCGCCCGAGCTCTCGATGGCCTGGCCCGTCTTGTCATAAAGCTCCCATTGCTCATCAGAACTAACCAAAGCCATGGTGCCTTTTAACAAAGCATTTTCGTTGAGAAACGCATCATCCGTTTGGACAAGAATATCGACAATCGCATTGCCGATTCCCAGAACATCAATCGTCGGTTTAGACATGGTTTTCTCACTCACAAAATACGACGCCGCGCCTCCAAAGTCTGGCCGCTGTCTCGCGCGCGGAGTATAGTCGAGATGCGCTCACGGGCAAGCCTCAAGACGGTTACAACGTGTAACAGGACTTTGCTAAGCTAAAGTTACTATGAGAAAACTGGTGTAACATGTTAATAAACAATGAAGAAGTTGTATATTTAAACCAATATGGTAGGAATATAGCGGGTTTTTGGCTATGCTGAATTCTGAAAAAGTTCTCTATCTTTGATGAGATTAATTGTGAGTAATCAATATGATAAATGCATTTATTAAAGGTATTAATCAGCTTAGTGACAAAGCGACCCGAAAATACTTATGGTTTTCGATCTTATCTGCATTGATCACATTTATCGCACTTTGGAGCGTCATTGGCTGGGTGCTTGCCGAAACGTCAATTTCAGAAATTGGTTGGCTAGAAAGCATTGTCGATATTCTTGGCGGCGTTGCGACGCTGGCGCTCACTTGGTTCCTGTTCCCGGCAACCGTTAGTGCCGTTATTGGTTTGTTTCTCGATCAGGTCGCAGAATGTGTGGAAAGTCGTCACTATCCGGGGCTTCCCGAGGCGCATGGCCTCCCGATCGGCGAAGGCATCTTCATGTCTCTTAAGTTTGTCGGTATTCTGGTCGTTTTGAACATTCTTATGCTACCTTTTCTTTTCCTGGGTCCGATATTCCCGATCATTTTCTACCTGGTGAACGGGTATTTGCTCGGACGGGAATATTTTGAGCTTGTTGCATCCCGCCGCCTCTCGCCAAGCGAAGTGACCAAACTTCGAAAGGCGCGCCAAGGTGGCGTTCTTATGATGGGGATCATTATTGCATTTTCTTTGACGATCCCACTGGTAAATCTGTTGATGCCTGTTGTCGCGACGTCCGCAATGGTGCATTTATTTGAGCGGTGGCATCCGACGACACCCGGTTCAAAAACGCCGGTCAACGTTTAGGGCCTCGTCTATAGAATTCAGATGTTCTACAATTATATCGACCGTGCGTCGGGCACCGTCAGGCTAAGGGATTGAAGTATATGTTTGGCAAGAAGAAAGATGACGAAAACACCGCTACAATGTCTGACAAGTCAGCGACGGCGAAAGCGGGAGATACTGAAGAAGCGGGCTCAGCCCCACCGTTAAAGCCATTTTCGAAAAAAGGCTCGCACGCACCCGCGAAGCCACCAGCATCCAGCAATCATATGCCCGAGTTACAGCGCCGCGGACCCGATCTTCCGAGTGCCCCTGCACGGCGCATTGATCGTCCCAGAACAAATGAAGCTGAGAGCCGTCGCCTGATTGTCGGGCGTGATATCCAGCTGAACGGCGAAATCACAGCATGCGACAAACTCGTCGTTGAAGGACATGTGGAAATTGCATTGCCAGGCGCGCGCGTCTTGGAAATCTCACCAAGCGGCTTCTTCAAAGGTGCTGCAGAAGTGGATGAAGCAGATATCAGTGGCCGCTATGAGGGCGATCTGATAGCCAGGGAACGCCTCATCGTCCGCTCGGGTGGACGCATTCATGGCACTGTTCGCTATGGTCGAATTGTTATCGAATCTGGTGGCGAGATCTCCGGAGACATGCAAACTCTTGAGGCACCGGAAAGCGACGATAGCTAATCCAATCAGAATGATTTTCCGGATTTTTGCGCTGGGCGCATTTGCCCTGCTGGCTGCGTGTGCAGGCGGTGAAAATGTTTCTGAACCATCATCGTCTTCGCCATCGCCTGCCATTTCGAGCAATGAGCCAGAAATCGCAAGCACACCTGACCCAAAGGAAGCTGTCCCTGAGATTTCAGCGCCTGCACCTCAGGAACTGATTGGCCTAAAACCTACAGATTTGAGCAAGACCTTCGGCTCAGCCAGCTTGGTTCGAAGAGACCTTGGCGCAGAGATATGGCAATATCGCACGCGCGAATGTGTATTATTCTTATTCCTTTACGCCATACCAGAAGGCGAGACATCCGCAGCTTTACGTGTCCGCCACATTGATGTTCGAGGCAAACAGAGCCCCGTTGAATGCGTCAAAACCGTTGTCCGGGAGCGCGGCACCAGCAGTTAGAACGACCAGAATTTAGAGCGTTGTTTTACCTTTGAAACGACAGACGTCGGACACAATGCACTTTGGGCAATCTGGCTTACGTGCCTTGCATGTATACCGTCCCAGTAAAATAAGCCAGTGATGGGCGTGCAGTGCAAATTCATCTGGCGTGACCTTCAGCAGCTTCTTTTCCACCGCCAATGGTGTCTTACCTGGGGCAAGACCCGTACGATTGCCAACACGAAAAATGTGCGTGTCGACAGCAATTGTTGGCGCACCAAAAGCGATATTCCGAACAACATTTGCGGTTTTGCGTCCAACACCTGGCAACGCTTCCAGTGCGGCTTGATCATCTGGAACAACGCTATTGTGCCGTTCAATCAGAAGCTGACTTAACGCCAATACATTTTTAGCCTTGGTATTGAACAAGCCGATGGTCTTGATGTGATCTTTTATGCCATCGAGGCCAAGCTTGACCATCGCCTCTGGCGTTTTGACCTTTTTGAATAAAGGCCGGGTTGCTTTATTTACCCCCACGTCCGTTGCTTGCGCTGATAGCGCAACCGCCACCAGCAACGTGTAGGGGTTCACATAATGAAGCTCTCCAACAGGTTCCGGGTCCGCGTCACGCAATTGACTGTAAAAGGTAATAACATCAGCTTTTTTCATCTTACCGTTATCTCGCAAAATGGCTTGCGGTGAAACCCGCTTATTGCTTTTTCCGTGGAAATCCTAAATTAAGGGCTATGGAACCTATCGACGATACCTTGCAAACGCCTGAGCGTGACATCCGCTTTTCGCGTGTCCTTCGACCCCATCGAAGTTCGAGTGAACGGGCGGTTAAAATTGTCACAGGGTTTGTGCTATGCCTTTTCATTCCAACCGGTATTGTATTTTTGCTGGTTGGCGCATGGCCTGTATTTGGTTTTATGGGCCTTGAAGTCATCGCATTGATATTTGCGCTTCGCTACAATCATAAAATTGGTTCCGCTTTTGAAGCCATTACCCTGACAGATACTGAGTTCCGGCATTCCAAAGTTGATCATTGGGGCAAACGCAAGCACACGTCATTTCAGCCTCAATGGCTGCAAGTCCGGATTGATGAAAGTTCGCAGCAACTCATCGCGGGCACTCATGGCAAGCGGATCGTCATTGGCAAATTCCTCACCAAAGATGAGCGGGAAGAGCTTTGCGATATTCTGATTGAAGAAGTTCGGCGCTTGAGCAATGTGCGTTTTGATAACGCCTAGTCGAAACCCAAAACATTCCGCATAGAATACAAACCGGCAGGCTGTCCATGTGTCCAGAGTGCTGCGCGTATGGCACCCTTCGCAAACAATCCCCGATCGCCGGCTTTGTGCGAAATCTCAATGCGCTCGTCATCTGATGCAAAAATCACTGAATGATCGCCAACGACCATCCCGCCTCGCAACGTCGCAAAACCAATGTTACCGACCGTGCGCTCACCTGTTTGGCCATCGCGAACACGGTCCGAAACCTTTTCCAGGTCAACGCCGCGGCCAGCGGCAGCTGCCTCGCCCAATGCCAACGCTGTACCAGATGGTGCATCAACTTTATGACGATGGTGCATCTCAAGAACTTCGATATCAAATTCAGGGCCAAGCATTTCAGCGGCTTGCCTTGTCAGCCCAAGCAACACATTGACCCCTACAGAGTAATTCGCCGCCTGCACGATCGGCACAGCCTTCGCGGCACTTTCAATGATGGCTTGTTGTTCTGATGTCAGCCCTGTTGTGCCTGGGACCAGTGCGGTTCCGGTTTCGGCGGCAAGTTCCGCATGCATGATGGTCGCGGCCGGCACTGTAAAATCAACAACGGCATCCGATGCCTCAAACAATTCGCGTGCATCACTGATGATTTTCAGGCCCGAGCCTGGCACGCCCGCCAACAGGGCAGGGTCCTCACCAATTGCATCTGAATGTGCAGCCTCCGTACCACCCGCAAGTTCAGCACCAGGCGTAGCGTGTACCGCCTGCACCAACATACGGCCCATCCGACCAGCACAACCAACAATACCGATTTTCATGCGACAGCTCCCTAACGTGATCTCTTCGCACTATAGGCAATTCGCCCTACGTGTCACGTCCACTGCACTTTGCAAAACGAACCGGTCGATTAATCCCGCAAATCTTCCCAAAGCTCTTTGACTTTGTCGAGGAAGCCTGTGCTTTCCGGGCTGTGCTTTTTCGATGTTTTGTCGTCGCCGGCGAATTCCTTCAGCAAGTCTTTCTGCTTTTTGGACAAATTGACCGGTGTCTCAACAAAAATCTGTACGAACATATCGCCACGACTTTCGGAGCGCATGACCTTCATGCCCTTGCCACGTAACCGCAACTGATGACCCGTCGGCGTGCCCTCAGGGATAGTCACCCGGAGCAATTTGCCTTCGACGGTTGGCACTTCGATCTGGCCACCCAGAGTTGCCGTTGCCATCGGCACAGGAACACGAACATGAATATCTGCACCATCCCGTCGGAAGAACCTGTGAGGTTTGACGCCCAAAAAGATATAAAGATCACCGGATGGAGCACCACGAAGACCAGCTTCGCCTTCACCAGAGAGACGGATGCGCGTCCCGTCCTCGACACCTGCGGGTATATTGACCGCGAGTGTTTTCTCTTTTTGACGTCGCCCGATCCCGTTACACGTCCGGCATGGGTCGGCAATTGTTTCACCCGTGCCCTGACATGAAGGGCATGTTCGCTCGACCGTAAAGAACCCTGACTGGGATCGAACACGACCTGCGCCGCCGCAACTACCGCATGAAATTGGTGCAGCACCGTCTTTACCACCACTCCCTGAACAGTCATCACAGACAACCGATGTCGGCACCCGAATATCCGTCTTCAATCCATTGAAGGCATCTTCGAGTGTAATTTCCATGTTGTAACGCAGATCGGAGCCACGGCCTGCGTTCGCACGCTGACCGCCACGGCCACCGCCGCCGCCACCCATAAAGTCGCCAAACATTTCCTCGAAGATATCGGCAAACCCACCGGCACCGGCGCCAGCACCGCCGAACCCACCGGGACCGCCACCGCCGCCTTCAAAAGCAGCGTGTCCAAAGCGATCATATGCGGCCCGTTTTTCCGGATCTTTCAGAACTTCATAGGCCTCGCCCAGCTCTTTGAATCGTTGCTCGGCAGCTGCATCATCCGGATTGCGATCAGGATGAAACTCCATTGCAAGTTTCCGATATGCCTTTTTTAGCTCGGCAGCATCGACGTCTTTGGAGACACCCAGGCTCTCGTAATAATCTTGCTTTGCCATGTGATCAAAACCCCTGCGAAAAAACGATAGCAGGTGCGATCAGGTTTTCACCTAATGCACCCGCATCGATATACCGGCCTTAGCCGTTCTTTTTGTCTTGATCAGGGTCGACCTCTTCGAAGTCCGCATCAACGACGGTATCATCGTCCTGCTTCTGGTCTTCCCCAGCTTCTGGGTTCGCACCCGCATCACCACCACCGGCAGCTTCAGCTTCGGCTTGTTGCGCCTTGTACATCGCTTCGCCCAGCTTCATGGACACCTGCGTCAAAGCTTCGGTCTTCGCCGTGATGGCTTCAATATCGTCACCTTCCATCGCTTCACGAAGTTCGGTGATCGCGTCTTGAATTGCGGTGCGATCTGCTTCTTCAACCTGATCGCCATATTCGGTCAGGCTTTTCTCTGCAGAATGCGCCATGCTGTCCGCATTGTTTCTGGCATCAACGAGCTCACGCCGTTTCTTGTCTTCGTCGGCATTTGCCTCGGCTTCTTGGACCATCTTTTCGATGTCGTCGTCCGAGAGACCACCGGATGCCTGAATGCGAACCTGCTGTTCCTTGCCGGTTGCCTTATCCTTCGCGGAAACATTCACGATACCGTTCGCATCAATATCGAATGTCACCTCAATCTGAGGCATACCGCGTGGGCTTGGCGGGATTCCTACCAGATCAAACTGGCCAAGAATTTTGTTGTCCGCCGCCATTTCGCGTTCGCCCTGGAATACACGAATTGTCACAGCAGATTGGTTGTCTTCAGCTGTGGAGAACGACTGACTTTTCCGCGTTGGAATAGTTGTGTTGCGATCAATCAAACGCGTGAACACACCACCGAGGGTCTCAATGCCCAGCGAAAGCGGTGTCACGTCGAGCAACAACACGTCCTTAACGTCACCCTTCAAAACACCGCCCTGGATCGCCGCACCAAGTGCAACAACTTCATCAGGGTTAACGCCTTTGTGCGGCTCGCGACCAAAGAAGTTTTTCACGGTCTCGATAACCTTTGGCATCCGGGTCATACCACCGACCAGAATAACCTCGTCAATTTCGCCAGCGCTAATGCCTGCGTCTTTCAGTGCACTTTTACATGGTGCGATGGTGCGCTCGACCAAATCCTCAACCAGAGTTTCGAACTTGGCACGTGAGATTTTGATATTCAGGTGCTTAGGCCCGGACTGGTCAGCCGTGATAAACGGCAGGTTCACTTCCGTTTGTGCTGTAGATGAAAGCTCAATCTTGGCCTTTTCAGCCGCCTCTTTCAGACGCTGGAGTGCCAGCTTGTCATCGCGCAGGTCGATTGTGTTCTCTTTTTTGAATTCATCGGCCAAGTAATCGACGACGCGGTTATCAAAGTCCTCACCGCCGAGGAACGTGTCACCATTGGTCGATTTGACTTCGAAAACACCATCACCGATTTCCAGGATCGATACGTCAAACGTACCACCACCCAAGTCATAAACAACGATGGTGCCGCCGTCTTTCTTTTCAAGACCGTATGCCAGCGCAGCCGCTGTCGGCTCGTTGATAATACGAAGCACTTCAAGGCCAGCGATCTTACCCGCATCTTTTGTGGCCTGACGTTGAGAGTCGTTAAAGTATGCAGGCACCGTAATAACGGCCTGTTCAACCTTTTCGCCGAGATAGCTCTCCGCTGTCTCTTTCATCTTTTGTAAGATGAAGGCGGAAATCTGCGATGGTGAATACTTTTCTTCACCTGCTTGGACCCACGCGTCACCATTGTCGCCCTTGATAATGCTGTAAGGGACAACTTTCTTGTCTTTCTCTGTGACGGGATCGTCATACCGGCGACCAATCAAGCGTTTGATCGCGAACAATGTTTTCTCAGGGTTCGTAACAGCCTGACGCTTTGCTGGTTGACCTACCAGACGCTCACCTGAGTCGGAGAACGCAACCATTGAAGGTGTTGTACGCGCACCTTCGGCGTTCTCGATGACCTTGGCGTCTTTGCCATCCATAACAGCAATACAGGAGTTCGTGGTTCCCAAATCGATGCCAATAACTTTACTCATGATAACCTCATTCTCTGCGGCGGTCATTTCCGGCCTATGAAAGCGCCTGAACATGACCCCTTTGGTTTAAGACCAACTGGTCTTCATAATTTCGAAAGGGCTGATAATTCAGCCATACCGAATTTCAAGGGATATAAGCCCAGATTTCCGGGCCTGCAACGGCTTTTCCCATAATTTTTTAGGGGTATTGAAAAGTTCTAGAGTTCTTCGTCCAAGTTCGTCCCGGATGGCTTGCCGCTATCTTCGTAGGCATTGCCACCAGTAGATGCAGTTTTTTCAGCATCTGCATCGTCAATTGTCTGCGGTGAAGGTGCCGGTGCAGGCCCAGGCTTTTCACCGCCTTTTGTCACGCCAACCTTTGCCGGGCGCAGGGGCTGATCATGCAAAGTATATCCCGGCTCCATAACCTGACCCACAGAACCTGCCGGTTTTGACGGGTCTTCAAACTCAAACATGGCTTCATGGAGCTGCGGATCAAACCGTTCACCCAACGGGTCAACTTTCTTAATGCCATTGCGCGAAAACGCGTTTTGCATTTCCCGCGCCGTCATTTCAACGCCCTCAAGGAGCACTTTAACCGTCTCGTTGCCATCAATTTTATCTTTATCAACCGCACTGAGGGCACGGCTCAAATTGTCGGCCACCACGACCATCTCACGGGCAAAGCTCGCAATTGATCTTTTCGTTGCATTCTCAACATCCCGGGAAGCCCGACGGCGGACATTCTCAGCTTCGGCGAGGGCCCGCAAAAGCCGATCCTGCGCTTCAGCCAACTCGGCTTCCAGATCGCGCTCAGGCTCATCGGTTATCGGTGCTTCTTCAGCGGCTGCGTCACCCTCAAGCATCGCGTTTGCCAGAGCTTCGGCCTGTTGGACAGAAACCTCCTCAGCGGGCGCCGTCTCCGGCACCGTGTTCTCATCATTGCCCTCTGTCGCATCAGCAGCTTCTGGTGCAGCAGTATCTTCGAGTGGTTTTTCTTCGCTTTGCATTTTATTCCATCGTCCTCAGCGGAACCTATCACCGATCATTTTGGCCGTATAATCGACCATCGGGATGATTCGCGCATAATTCATTCGTGCCGGTCCGATTACCCCAATCGCACCAACAATATTATTTGTTTCATTGCGGTACGGACCAACAATCATTGAACACCCAGCAACATTGAATAGCTTGTTGTCCGCACCGATGAAGATTTGGACTCCATCCGCGCCGTCTGCAAGGGTTAGTAGCTTCAACATCTCATTTTTTGTCTCTAAAGCATCAAAAAGCGTCCGAATTCGCTCTAAATCAGTCAAAGCAGTGACATCTTCGAGCAATTTGGACTGCCCACGCACAATCAGCGTACCCAGCGCATCGTCGGCATTCTCAGTGCCTGACCACGTGGCAATGCCACTCTCGACAACTCTCTGGGTGAGCGTATCCAATTGCGCTTGATGGCTCGCTAACTCCTCGACGATTTCCTTGTGGGCTTCCTGAAGTGTTCGCCCGACAAGTCTCGCGCTCAAGAAATTTGTCGCTTGGACAAGTGCCGAAGGCGGTAACGTGACCGGAACATCAATCAATCTGTTCTCGACGACACCATTTTCCATGACCAGAACCACAAGCCCCCGACCAGGGCTTAAGCTGATGAATTCAATATGTTTGAGGGGACTGTCCGTTTTTGGCGCAAATACAAGGCTGGCGAAACCCGTAAGCCCAGAGAGCGCTGTGATGGCTTCTTCGAGCACCTGATCAACGTTGTGGGATGATCCTGCGCATTGTGCCTCAATGCGTTTTCGCTCCTCGTCCGCCAAATTGCCAACTTCCAAAATCCCGTCCACAAAAAGCCGGAGCCCCGCATCCGTTGGCATTCGGCCTGCAGACGTGTGCGGTGAAAACAAAAGGCCAGCATCCTCAAGATCTGCCATGACGTTGCGCACGGTCGCTGGAGACAGCGATTGCGACATCTGGCGTGAAAGCGTGCGTGATCCGACAGGTTCGCCCGTATCACAATACGCTTCGACAATCAGGCGGAAAACTTCCCGCGATCTTTCGTTAAGCTCAGAAATCATAATCTCTACTCTTCAATTGCTGGCGTTATGTAGTTTCGGCGGCATTCAACGTCAACGCAACGCACAGATATTGTACACGACTTTACGCGGACCAATCGAGCCGTTAGCTTTGCGGTCGTTTTTATATTTAGTGGAGTATCTTTATGCGCCCATCCGGCCGCCAACTTGATCAAATGCGTGACGTCGTTCTAGAAATGGATGTTGCGAAACATGCCGAAGGGTCGTGCCTGGCAAAATTTGGGGATACCCATGTGTTGTGTACAGCCAGCGTTGAACAACGCGTTCCACCCTGGATGCGTGATAGTGGCAAAGGGTGGGTCACGGCAGAATATGGCATGCTGCCGCGCTCAACACATACGCGTTCGAACCGCGAAGCCGCCCGTGGAAAGCAATCCGGTCGAACCCAGGAGATCCAGCGGTTGATCGGAAGGTCGCTTCGCGCTGTCACCGACTTAAAGGCTATGGGCGAACTTCAGGTGAAGCTTGATTGTGACGTCATACAAGCTGACGGCGGCACCCGAACAGCCAGTATTACAGGCGCATACGCCGCCCTTTACCGTGCTTTTGAGAACTGTATTCAGCTGGGCATAATCAAAGAAATCCCCCTGATCGATAGTGTTGCAGCGATTTCATGCGGATTATACCAGGGCAATGCTGTGCTGGATCTTGATTATGATGAAGATTCCAATGCAGAAGCTGACGCCAACTTTGTCCTGACCGGCAAGGGCGGGATTGTCGAAATACAAGGCACAGCCGAAGCCGATCCATTTTCCGAACAAGCCTTCTTAGATTTATTGGGGCTCGCGAAAAAGGGCGTCGGCGAACTTACGGCCGCACAGAACACAGCATTGGGGCTTTGAGGTTTGCTTTATGGCGCGACAATTTGAAAACGATCGTCTGATTATTGCCAGCCACAATGCAGGGAAAGTGCGCGAGATCGCAGATCTCATGCAGCCTTTTGGTGTCGAGGTGATTTCCGCCGCCGCCCTCGATCTGGATGAGCCCGAGGAAACCGGCGACACGTTCTCTGAAAACGCGCTGATTAAGGCGCACGCAGCCGCAAAAGCTGCAAACCTGCCTGCATTAGCTGATGATTCTGGGTTGGCGGTAAACGCGCTTTCAGGCGCACCTGGCATATACTCGGCTCGCTGGGCCGGACCCGACAAAGATTTTATGATTGCGATGGAAAAGATTGAGGAGCTGTTGCGTGGCAGTGAAGATCGCTCTGCGATGTTTGTATGCGCGCTTGCCCTAGCCTGGCCTGATGGTCACGCAGAGGTTTTCGAGGGCTTTGTTGAAGGCGAAATTACCTGGCCACCGCGCGGTGACAAAGGGTTTGGATATGATCCAATCTTTACAGCTGACGGCCAAGACATAACCTTTGCCGAGATGGACCCGGCCAGAAAACATACGATGTCGCACCGTGCCGACGCATTTCAAAAACTCGTCCCCGCGTGCTTTGGTGAAAAAAACGCGTGAGCACAATGGACCCAGGGTTTGGGGTCTATGTTCATTGGCCATTTTGTGAGGCCATTTGCCCTTATTGTGATTTCAATGTTCATTCGAACACAACCATCGACGAGGCAGCGTGGCGCGATGCACTCATAAATGAGATTGCGCACTATGCCGCTGAAACGCGTGGGCGGACTGTCACCAGTCTTTATTTTGGCGGTGGCACGCCGTCGCTCATGGAGCCAACAACCATCGGTGCAATCGTTGAGACCGTACAGAAACAATGGAGCGTTGCCGCGAACATAGAGATTACGCTTGAGGTCAATCCAACATCGGGTGAGCAGAATAAGCTCAAGGATTTCCAGCTTGCCGGCATCAATCGGGTATCGATCGGTATTCAATCCTTTGATGACCATGCATTAAAGTTTCTTGGGCGGACACACACAGGTGCAGACGCGCGTCTCGTACTTGAAACGGCAACAAACATATTCCCGCGGTCAACGTTTGATTTGATCTACGCGCTTCCTGAGCAAACTGTTGATGCATGGGGCGCGACGCTATCGGACGCTCTGGCAATCGCTCAGGGACACCTGTCACTTTACCAACTCACTATCGAGTCCGGCACGCCCTTTTCGAAGCAAGGACAGAAGACGGCTGATCACGACATTGCGGCTGATATGTTTGAAGTCACGCAAACCATCCTCGCCGATGCAGGGATGCCAGCTTATGAAATCTCCAACCATGCTGTGCCGGGTGATGAAAGTCGTCACAACCTGACCTGCTGGCGTGGCGGCGACTATCTCGGCGTCGGGCCCGGCGCACACGGGCGACTAACTTTGGATGGAGAAGCATTTGGGACGCATCAAATCCATAACCCGGGCCGTTGGTTTGAGATTACGCAAAACCAAGGCCATGGAACGGCGAAACGACGCCCGATATCAGCTGAGGATCGTGCAAAGGAGCTGGTGATGATGGGATTGCGCTTAAAAGAAGGTATCGATCAGGATCGATTTCAGCGTGTTGCCGGCGTTGCTCTCGACACGGTTTTGGATGATGAAGGCCTAAACCACCTGGTTGATGGTGGCCTCGTTCAATTCAGTGACCGGCGCATTTTTGCAACGGCTAGCGGCCAACAACGCCTCAATGCCGTGCTTGCAAAGTTGCTCAATTGATCTTTGGCTGAAAACTCTCAGGAGCGGGATCAAGAACTCGACTGGAACGGCGTGTAATTTCCAAGATAGCAAGGCCACGTTCGGTGACGCCGCTTGGCATCAATCGAAAAATGCCATCACGGCCCCAATACCCATTGGCAGATGTCAGCGTGATACGCGAGAAATCCGGACCCGTCTCGCCTTGCCCTAAAACAGCAGCCAGCGCCGTCGCATCGTAGGCAAGCGTGGCCAGTCTTGGTGGCTGCTCGCCGTAGGTCGCGGTGTATTCTTTAACAAACTCTGCTCGCGCATTCGGGTCCGGCGCCGCATACCAGGCGCCGACAAGCGCAGGTTCATTACCAAGGCCAGGCGCATCCCACTGACCTGTTCCCAGCACCTGAACAACTGCTGGATCGACATCAAAGAAAGGCAACAATGCCGCGATCTGCTGCAAGCGTTTGCCACCATCCGCGACGAGAATTGCATCAAAAGGAAGGTCACCCACAGTTTGCAATTTTTCCAATCGTTCCAGCGTCTTTTTGGAAATTTCATCATCCAGTTTGGTCAGCGCTGCAATCTGGCGCTCTAACTCAAGCTTGCGGGCATCAAAGTCTGAGATTTCGCGGACAACATTTGTGTAATCATCAGCACCAGGATCATAAAGCCTTGCGCGGGTCACTTCGATTCCCACATTTGCCGCGACCTGCTGCATCGTCTCAAGAACGGTTGCCCCATAGGCATTGTCAGGCGCCAAAAGTCCAAACCGTGTCAACCCGCGCGCCGCCGCATACGTTAAAACACGGCTTGTCTGGGCTGACGGCAAAAACCCCATTACATAAACGCCATCACCAGCCGCTGTTCGGTCGCTGGAGAACCCGATCACAGGAACATTCGCCGCCCGTGCCACAAGGCCGACAGCCTGAACGGACGCTGATAGCAATGGTCCAACAATGAGTTGTGCACCATCACCAATCGCGAGCTGGGCAGCACTTAAAGCACCATCAGGCGTACCCGCTGTATCATGTGGCAATAGCTCAAACCGATCATCACTGAACTGGAACAATGCCAGCTGAGCCGCATTGAGCATTGCTTTTCCAAGTTTGGCGGCAGGTCCGGTTAACGGCACCAGAAAGGCAACACGAACGGCGTTAACACTCGCCATTGGAACCGTAGACGTCATAATCTCAGGCTGCGCGTTCGGGTTCACGGGCCTATTAAGAAGTTCTGCCAAAGATGGAAGCGGCTCGCCAGCGCGCGCACGTGGCGCTGTTTGAGCAATAACAGGAAACTTTGGCCCTGGCGGGGTTCTTGGACCAGAGACAGGTGGCAAAGTCTGTGAAGGTGGTAAGCTGGATGTGCTAGATTGCGGGGCCGAAGGACCAACAACCATTGGCTTCGTCTGATCACCAGATTGATTTCCGATTTGCTGACAGCCAACGAGTAAGGTAAGAGCGATACATGCCAGATAAAAATGAGACGTCCGGGAAAAAATCCCAAATCCGGTCCAAAAAGTCGGAGAAGAGTGCATTGGTCTCTCGTTCAATCAGTTCTGCGCAATTCAAGGGCGACGGTAACCGCTCCCCGGATGCGAGTAAACTACCACAAAAAATTGACGCCGGACTTTATCTGATTGCAACGCCAATTGGTAACGCCAGTGATATCACCCTGCGCGCACTGGATACCCTCAAAGCCGCGGACGTCATTGCCTGCGAAGATACCCGCGTTACCCGTAAACTTTTGCAAATTCATTCGATCAAACCCGGTAAGCTCATTTCCTATCATGAGCACAATACTGAAAAATCTACACCTCGCATTATTGAGCATCTGAATTCTGGCGAAATCGTGGCACTGGTATCAGATGCTGGCACACCGATGATAAATGATCCGGGTTACAGAATTGCCGAGGCGTGTCGTTCTGCCGGTATTGATGTTCATGCGTTGCCGGGTCCATCCGCGGTTACGAACGCCCTCGTGCTTGCCGGACTGCCAACGGACCGGTTCATGTATTGTGGCTTTCCCCCCGCTAAACAGGGTAAACGCCGCGCATGGCTGGGGGGTATGCTTTCTGTTGATGCCACACTGGTTTTTCTTGAGTCTGCGCAACGGCTCGCGGCATCTCTTACAGATATGACAGAAGTATTGGGTCCCCGGCCAGCCTGTGTCCTTCGCGAAATGACAAAGAAGTTTGAGGAGGTGCGCCACGGGAATCTGGATGAGCTTGCGGCTCATTACCGCGAGACTGGTGCACCAAAGGGCGAAGTGACACTTGTGATTGGCGGGCCGGAAGAAGGACTCGAGCTGGATGCAGATGATCTGGACAACCGACTTCGCCTGGCATTGGAAAAAGAAAGTGTGCGAGAGGCCGCGTCGAGGCTGGCCGTTGAAACAGGTCTGTCGCGGCGGGATATATATAACCGGGCTCTTGCAATAAAAACTGAACAAAAGGAATGAGCCAACAAAAGCGCCAACAGGCTGAACGACGGGGTCAACGCGCAGAATTCATCGCGATGTGGCTTTTACGTTTCAAGGGTTATCGTATCCTTGCCCAAGGGATGCGCAATTCAATGGGCGAAATTGATATAATTGCAAAACGTCGCCACACTTTGGCCTTCATCGAAGTTAAAACTCGCCCTACATTGACCGAGGCATTAAGCGCGGTCAGTTCGACGCAGCGACAACGCATAGAACGCGCAGCCAGCAGTTTCGTAAGTACGCGGGAAGATTTGAAAAATTTGGACATGCGATTTGATGTGATTGCCGTCATGCCTGGAAAGTGTCCTCATCATTTGATTGATGCATGGCGTTCTTAATTGCGACACGGATCAATTGATCCCTGACGTTGCCGATCAGAAATGATAAAAGACTAATTGTTGTTAAGCACTAGAGTTCAAGGAAAATGCTATTCATGAGTTTCTATCAAACATCGTTTCATTTTGCTAAATCACGGGCGCGCATTTTTGTTATCGCCTTCGGCGTTCTCGCAACGACAAATTTAACAGGCTGTGTTGGCATGGTGGTTGGCGGTGCCGCGTCAGCGGGCGTGGCAGCCTATCAGGAGCGAGGGATCAAAGGGGTTGCGGCTGATACCGCGACGGCAACTCGTGTTCGCGCCAAAATATTGGAAGCCGATGACAAGCTATTTCGCGACGTTGGTGTCGAAGTTTATGAGGGGCGGGTCCTCTTGACGGGCCGTGTACCCAGCGAAGAAAAGCGCGCTGAAGCGGTTAAAATTTCCTGGTCCGTCGCCGACGTTAAGGATGTCATTAACGAAGTCGCCGTCAGTGAAAATCCACTTTCTGACTTAGCGAACGACTCGTGGATTACCACCCAACTCAAATCCAAAATGACTTTTGATAAAGACATCCTTGCGATCAATTACTCTATTGAGACCGTTGGCGCGGTGATTTATCTGATTGGCATTGCGCAGGATAAGGCAGAGTTGCAACGTGTGTTAAACCACGCTCGCTCAATCGACTATGTGAAACGTGTCGTCAATCATGTTCGGATAAAGGACGCCAAGCCATCGTCATGACGCGAAAAGAGATTGTCACGACCCTCGCTTCATATGGTGAGGCAGACACTCCTGATACCAGGTTGTCCCATGCTGCGCTTTTAGTCGGCGCACTGGATCGGCCCACACTACCACTCACGCGTTATCATCGTCATCTTGAGCAACTGGCAAAAAAGGTTGGTGACTTTGCGCGCATAAGTGACGGACCGCCGTCTGTTGCGCTTATGCAAGACAGCTTACGACAAGTGCTGGCGCGCCATTATGGTTATGGTGGTGGCGAGTCCGAAGGAACAGATGAAGATTGTTACGATCTGACACGGGTTATCGATTCCCGTAACGGATCAAGCGAGGCGCTCACAATCCTGTATGCAGATACCGCGACACAAGTTGGCTGGAATGCTGAGATTATCCTGGCCGCATCGCAATTACTGCTCCGCCTTGAATCAGATGGCGAACGTCTGATTGTAGATCCGCTCGATGATTGCCGAACTCTTGAGCCAGCCGACATACGTGCAATCATCAAGGCGCTTGGCGGAAACGATGCTGAATTGACCCCAAACAGTTTACGAACTCTTGATGACAAAGAGGCGCTGCTGCGACTCATGGCAGCGCGGAAATCTGTGTTACTGCGTTCAAAGCGTTTGGAAGAGGCGGCATCGTTATTGGATATCGCCCTTCGGATCGCGCCGGAAGAACCAACGCTTTGGCGTGAGTGTGGGCTCTTAAATGCCAGGCTTGACCGCGTTCAACTCGCCGTTGAGGCTTTGGAAGAATACTTGCGGCTCGGCACCGGCGAAGCATCCAGATACAATACGACAATCCTCTTGCAAGAACTGCGTGCACGCCTCACCTGATCAAGTGAGCGCGCGTCAACTAAGCGAAAATTTCAAGGAATTCATCTATGTCTCTCAATGTTGCAATCCAAATGGACCACGTCAGCTCAATTGATATTGATGGCGACAGTACATTCGTCATGGCCTTGGAAGCACAAAAGCGCGGTCACAAATTATTTCACTATGAGCCCAACCGACTTTTTCTTTCGAACGGACGGGTCCTCGCCAAAGCTGAGCCCATGGAGGTTCGCCGCGAAGTCGGAAATCACTTCACCTTGGGTGAGACACACACGCTTGATCTGCATACCGATGCAGACGTTGTCCTGATGCGCCAAGACCCTCCTTTCGATATGTCGTACATAACAGCAACGCACCTGCTGGATCATATTCATCCTGATACGCTGGTCGTGAATGATCCGACCGAAGTCAGAAACGCGCCGGAAAAACTATTTGTCACCGAGTTCGCTGAGTTTATGCCACCCACGCTTATTGCTTCTGATCGTGATCAAATTCTCGCGTTTCGAGAGGAACACAAAGACATCATCATCAAGCCTTTGTATGGAAATGGTGGGGCGGGGGTGTTCCACATTAAGCCGGAAGATGAAAACCTGAATGCGCTTCTTGAAATGTTTGAAGGCCTTTACCGCGAGCCGATCATTGCTCAAGCCTATCTGAAAGATGTGCGCGCGGGAGACAAGCGCATCATCTTGATTGATGGTGAAATCTCCGGCGCGACAAACCGCGTCCCCATGGAAGGAGAGGCGCGTTCAAATATGCATGTTGGCGGAAAGGCGGTGAAGTCACAATTGACCGACCGTGAGCGTGATATATGCGCCGCCCTTGGCCCTGAACTTAAAAAGCGCGGATTGATCTTTGTCGGGATAGATGTGATCGGCGGTTACATGACCGAAATAAATGTCACGTCTCCGACTGGATTACAGGAAATCAATCACTTCGATGATGTTTGCCTGGAGAGCGATCTCTGGGATGCAATCGAGTCGAAGCTTTAATATCAGCCCTCTCTGAGAAATCCTAGACAAACGATACCGTTCAGTCCCAGACTTGCCTTGTAAGTTGTGTCATGGGAGATCGTCAAATGACAAAGACCAACCAACATGATCGCATGGGAAACCCGTTTGCAGATGGGCTTCCGTATGCACGTGGAGATATTTTACCGACCACTGCCGACGACATTAAGAAACTGGAGACGGCATGGGCACATATCCGCAGACGTCGCGAAACTATGGGCGACGATGGGGTCTTTCTGCTCAGTGGATTGGAACGCAATCTTCAATTGGATGAAATTGATCTCTCGATCATGGATGATGAGATCGCATCCGCATTATTTTCCGACGAAGTGCGTGAACGCGGCCTTGAACACTTAGGCGGTGATCCAGCGAACCACGATGTATTCGTGTTCAATCGATTAACCGCGGCTCTACTTACCGCCGCAGATGTGATGATAAAACCTGGGGACGTTGTGATTGGTGTCTCTCCCAGATACAGCCATCCCGCCGTGACGCGCGCGGTTGCGCATGGAGGCGGTGTATTCACAGACACCACAGGCCTCGGCGCATTCAGACAAGTTATGGATGCGGCTGAAAAAGTCGATGTCGTATTTATCACGCGCCTTTCCGTAAGTTATGAAATTTTACCCGAATCCGATTTGAAAGAGATTGTTCGTATCGCACGTGATCATGGTGCACTGATCATGGTCGATGATGCGGGGGGTGCCCGCGTGGGTCCCGCGTGCTTTGATCAGCCCAAACTGCTGGAACTTGGCGTAGATGTTGGTGCCACTGGCATGGACAAGTATGGCACGACCGGCCCTAGACTTGGCCTGCTAGGCGGGAACAAAGACTTGTTGGCGAAAATCCGGGCCCGCGCATTTGAGATGGGGGTCGAAGCGCGGCAAATGCTTTATCCAGCCGTTGTACAAAGTCTTCGCGATTATAGCCCGGACGTCATTCGGGAACGGGTTGCTCTGACAAAAGAAGTCGGCAATCACCTGAAATCAAAACTTTCAGACAACAGGGTTCTGGAAACACCCGTCATTGTTCAACTCATGGCGGAAGATATTCTTGAAATCGCGATGGAGCGGGCTGGCATGGCTTCAGCGCCTTGCGTCCCTTACGAAGCCACCGCCGGGCTGGCGATGTTAATGCTCAGGGATTTTGGTATCATTTCCGTTCATTTCGCCGGACTTCCCCCAGGCACAGCCGCCTTGATGATCAAGTTTCTACCGCCCGATGTTGTCGCAAGGTTTGGTGGATCAGAAGCGGTTGCAGATGCGATCGACCAAAGCATTACGTCTCTGGGCCAAGTATTGAAAACTGAAGGTGCGCTGGAACGCCTGCTTTTAGAAGCCGAATAGCGTTGTTCTAATCATCCGGTGATACGGATCTACGGGTCTTTTTAATACTTCCCTGGCGGCGTTTGCCCTCAAGGCGGCGCTTTTTAGCGCCCTTGGTTGGCTTCGTCGGGCGCCGATACTTTGGTGGTTGCGCCGCTTCTCTGATCAATTCAATCAGCCTATCCAACGCGTCACGTCTGTTGGCATCCTGCGTGCGAAACTGGCGTGCCGTAATCACAACAATACCGTCTTCCGTCATCCGACGCCCGGCGAGCGCTTTCAGTCGGAGGAAATGCGCATTGCTAAGAGCCCGGCTGTGACGCGCGTCAAAACGGAGCTGAACTGCACTTTCTGTCTTGTTGACCTTCTGCCCACCGGGACCGGCAGCGCGGATGAACTGTTCTTCGATCTCGCTCGGGCTGATTTGAATGGTCGGCGTAATCTCAATCATTTGAGCTTTCTAACATGTTTGTATGTCGAGCCGTTAAAAAACCTGACTACGCCTTTCATAACGCCGACTGAAATCAATCGGGAGTGAAAAATATGGTTGCGCGTGTGGGTACAGTTGCGTTTCAAGGCATTGATGTCCTTGATGTTGATGTACAAGTCGAAATAACCTCGGGCCTGCCCGCATTTCATATTGTCGGCCTTCCCGACAAAGCGGTCGGCGAGAGCCGCGAACGTGTGCGCGCAGCATTAAATGCAATGGGACTGGCGCTTCCGCCAAAGCGGATCACCGTAAATCTGGCCCCTGCCGATGTCGCGAAAGAGGGGAGTCATTTCGATCTTCCGATTGCACTTGGGCTCCTGGGCGCAATGGGTGTGCTGTCACCAGATGAAACCTCCAGAATGACGGCAATGGGCGAATTGGGATTAGACGGCACGATAGCATCTGCGTTGGGTGTGCTCCCGGCAGCAATTCACACCGCCGCACAATCCAAAAGTTTTGTATGCGCGCAAAGCCAGGGCGGGGAAGCCGTATGGGCTGGTGACCTTGACGTCATTGCGGCGAGAGATTTGTTGTCACTGATCAATCACGTTAAAGGCACACATGTTTTACCAGCACCTGAGCCAAAGCTCTATGACGAGTTACCTGATTATCCTGACCTTGTGGATGTAAAAGGGCAGGAGACAGCAAAGCGCGCACTCGAGATCGCGGCAGCTGGCGGGCACAATCTGCTCATGATCGGTCCACCCGGATCAGGGAAATCAATGCTGGCACATCGGCTACCAGGGTTATTGCCTGCGCTCACATCACGGGAAATTCTCGAGGTTTCGATGGTGCACTCACTTGCGGGTGAACTGTCCGGCGGTGGCCTGACACGATATCGTCCGTTTCGTGATCCTCATCATTCCGCCTCCGTTGCTGCCCTCGTTGGCGGAGGTTATCGGGTACGACCAGGCGAGATCTCGCTTGCCCACTTAGGTGTATTGTTTCTGGATGAGCTTCCTGAATTTCATCGCCAAGCCTTGGAAGCCTTGCGCCAACCCATCGAGACAGGCCGTGTCAGTATCGCGCGTGCAAATGCACATGTTGTTTATCCGGCAAGATTTCAGTTAATCGGGGCCATGAATCCTTGCCGATGCGGCTATCTCGCAGATCCCGGGGCAGCCTGTTCAAGAGCGCCTAAATGTGGTGCGGATTATCAGGGCAAGATCTCGGGCCCATTGATCGATCGGATGGATTTGGTTGTTGAAGTGCCCGCCGTTAATCCGGCCGACCTAAGTTTACCTCCGCCCGGCGAAAGCAGTGAGGACGTGGCATCCAGGGTCGCCGCAGCGCGCGCCCGACAACGAGCCCGCTCAGAATCACGAGATCCTGGCACGCCGCCCGTGAATGCCCAGCTTGACGGACGTGCGCTCGAAGAGATCGCAGCGCCTAGCGAAGAGGGGCGAAAACTATTGGCAGATGCTGCGACCGCATTTGGATTGACGGCGCGTGGCTATCATCGCGTGCTCAGGGTAGGCAGGACAATTGCCGATATTGAGGGTGCAGAAAATGTACAGCGCATTCATATCGCTGAAGCCTTATCTTACCGTCGGATTCAGCCTGGTCGGGAAAACGTTGGTGCCTTAAAGCAACGCTTGGGATAGAAAATTTCAGCTTTTATTCATATTCGCCACCGTGCATTGTCTTAGGCTATATGACTCTTGGTTCAGAGAATACGAAATATGTTTGAACTAGCCGACACTCTTACCTGGACCGATATCATGGGGCTGGTTGGCGTCATTGTTTACATCGCGAGCTATTTTCTTCTCCAGGCTGGCATTATTCATGGACGAGGTTATTTATATCCATCGCTGACAATTCTCGCCGCCGCATGTGTTCTTGTGAGTATCGCGACCAGCTTTAATCTGTCTTCGCTGGTTATCCAAATTACCTACATTCTCATAAGCTTGTTCGGCATATTCAGATTTTACCTTCGTAGTCGAAGTATTGAGTTCTCAACTGAAGAGCTCGCTGTACTTCAAGCCATGGTGCCAAACCTTACCCCATCGAATGCCCGCGACTTTCTCAAGCTAGGTGTGTGGACAGATCATGAGCAAGGCGCAATGCTTACCGAAGAAAGCAAGCCCGTTGAGACAATTCAATTTCTCCTCTCAGGCGCTGCGGATGTGCGCGTAAACAATCACTCAGTGACAACTCTATATGAGGGCTCGTTAGTCGGCGAAATGGCCTGGATCAGTGGCATGCCTGCATCCGCCACGGTGAGTACCAATGAGCAAAGTCGGGTATTTTCCATCGACGTCGAAAAGCTTCATAAGTTCTTGGTTCGCAATCCGCTTGTTCGTCATACCCTGGAAGGCCAGTTCGCCAATCAATTGGGCGAGAAGCTACGCCGGGCAAATCAATCTGCATCTGCCGCGATCTAGAAACTCCTAAATTTTTAAATTGAAATCGCCCGCTTCAATTGTTGAACGATCAGCGTTATTCACGGTCGCAAGCTGGTATGAATTACTGTCGGTCATCGCGCTCGCGTCGTCCGTGTACCAAACCTCTGCACCACCGCCACCGTTCGCAGCCCCTAAAATCACGACGCCTGCATTCGCGACACCAGAAGACAAGTCCTGGGCGACGGTGTTAATTGCTGTTGCAGCAGCCTCAAAATAATTTGTGCCGTCGGTTAAAGTGCCTGCGTTACCAAGACTGAAATCTGCATCCGATAGCATGAACAGATCATTTTCTGATGCGTTGTAATCCGTGATGACATCAGTCCCTAGTGACGTTGCGTGCGCCAATGCATCCGCACCACTTCCACCTTCAAAGCGAAACTCGTCAGCCCCTGAGCCACCACTCAGCGTGTCGGCACCTTCGCCACCAATCACAACATCATCTCCGGCATACCCAAAGATGTTGTCTGTGCCCCCCAAGCCACTCAGCGTGTCAGCGCCCGCACCCCCTGACAAAGAGTTTGCCGCACTTGATCCCGTTATGCTGTCGTTCTGCCCCGAGCCGATCGCATGTTCGATGCCGTCCAAAGTATCCGTGCCGGTATTCGCACCGGTTGCTGTGCCTGCATTCAAATTGATGGTTACTGCCGCACCGGCACCACTGTAATCAACGGTATCCGTGCCAGAATCTGCCGAGCCATCGCCCCCGCGCACGATGTCATTCGCACCATCGTCATCACCTAAAATAAAGGTATCATCACCGGCCTCGCCTTCGAGTGTATCCGCGCCACCGCCACCGCTTAACGTGTCGTTTCCGTCACCACCAAACAATGCGTCCGCACCATTTCCAGCAGCCCCCAAAGAGAAATCAAAACCTGATGTATCAACTGGAACATCACCATAGAGCGTATCCGCACCCGCTCCTCCCCAAAGGCTATCATCACCGGATCCACCAGAGATCAAATCACCCGATCCGTTTGCATCGAAGGTTGGGTTCGTAAGGGTGTTACCAATATTGTGTGTTCCGGAAAGGTAATTCGAGGGTGTATCACCGTAGAGAAAATCATTTCCCTCCCGGCCACCAATCGTCGATGCCGTATTGTTGCCGACAAGAAAATCAGCCAAAGCTGATCCCTGCAGTGAATTCGCCGTCACCGTTGTGGCCGTAATTGATATTGGATCATCCCGATCTTCATCTTCTTTGTCAGAGGCAACGTTGATGACAATGGGCGTGAACGAAAAGCCAAATCCGAACAAACCATCGATGCCGCCGTAACTAAAGCCGCCAGCACCACCAATGCCATCCTCACCCGCACCACCAATGAGCACGTCTGAGCCAACCGCATCGGCAGAACCAGCATCCCCAACAAATCCGCCACTCCCGCCTGCGATAACAATCGCGTCATCGTCATCGCCGTCAATCAATCCATCGGGGCCAGCCGCGATCACCTGATCTGCACTCTCGGGACCACCATATGCTTCAGCTGCAATGATAGCGCGTTCGAGCGCCTCTTCGATGGAGGAGCCTTCGCGCAGCGCGTCGCGGTACGCTTCTCTGGCCGCCGCTTCCCCAGCGTCTAATGCAGCGTTTGCCACATCCATAGACGGGCGCATATTTGTGATCCAGTCGCCTTTGGTGCTGGCCGGGTCATCGGCGCTGGGTGGCTCAAGAAGGTCTGGGTCAATCGCGGCCAATTCGCGTTCAACCACCGTTTCCACAATTTCCGCAGCGGTGCTGGCTTCCTGGGCGACACGTTCGGCAACTTCCGCATCTCTTGATGCAAGCTCCGCTGCTGCCTCCGCCGCGCGTAACGCCGCCGCTGCAGCTTCTTCCGCAGCGTCCGCCTCGGCAACGGCCAAAGCGCGGGCTTCTTCCTCTTGTTTTGCATTCTCGGCAGCGCGTTGGGCTTCCGCAAAAGCTTCTTCTTTCTGCTTCGCTTCTTCCAGAATACTCAGAGCTTCGGCGCGTGCCTGCTCAGCAGCTTCGAGTGCGCGACGCACAGCCTCTTCCGCCGCCGCGAGCCGCTCAGCCGCCTGGGCTTCTGCCAAATCTGTCTCGGCAACCGCGCGTGCGGCTTCTTCTTCTAGTTTTTCGGCGCTTTCCGCCTGACGAATTGCGCTTTCAAATGCCTCATCGCGATTTTGCGATTCCTGTAGAACCTTTAGGGCTTCGGCGCGTAAGGCATCGGCATCCTGCTGCTTTTCAGTGGCCAGATTGCCAGCTTCTGCGGCTTGTTGACGTGCCGCGTTCTCAGCCGTCGTCGCATCCCCGAGCGCTTCATCCGCCGCATCCCGGGCCGCGCGCGCAATAGCTGCTTTCCGGGCGGCAATCTCAAATGCGGTTTCCCGGTCGACCTGAATATCACCTTCAAGACCAAGCGATAAATCACGCTCTTCGGCAAAACCGTTTTCTTCTGCTTCTGCCGCAACGGCAAGGCTTGCTGGATCGGTCCCGCGCGCCGTCGACAACAGCGACTGAGGCATCATCGCCAGAGCGTCGGGGAGAGGTGTCAGTGCATCGCCAAAATGTTCTACGGCATCCCTGGGACCCAGTCTGAAAACATTGCTCGGCTGGTTGAAATAATCATCAACGGTTGTGACTTCGTACGAGCTGTCGAGTATTTGTGTGCCCGCCGGATTACTGACCCGTATCGCACCATCGCCGACATCTTCAGCACGAAGGTACGTGACCATCGTCCCGCCATCACTTTCGACACGACCGGCACCGGACACCCCATCAACGTGTAGCGTCGCAGAAGGTGTTTTGATGGCAAACGCGCCATCTGTCGCTGCAATGCCGCCGCCCGAGAACGAGAATGTTCCCTGCTGCACGACAAACGTGGCGTGCGCTGCGGATGTATCAGGATCAAAAACCAGGTCTTCAAAGATCGCTTTGGCATTACCGCCAACAGCAAATGTGCTCTCATCAGCGAATAAAAATCCAGCGCTGCCATCGCTGTCGGTTTCAATACGATCACCGCGCGCAACCAGCATTCCAGGTTCCGCAACGACACGAGAACCGTCCGCTCTCACAATATCGACATCGCCCGACGCCGTCTCAAGCCGACCGATTGGCGCGCCAACAGGCGCCAGATTTACCGTTTCTGCAGCGTCGACACCTGCAAGGGCTGCGACGACATCAGGGCCGATATGCGCACCGGCTTCGGTTGCAATCGGTGGCGGCGACAATGTGGTGAAATAATCCGGCACGATCAGCCTTGAGCCATCGGCCAATTCAATCAAAAGGTCACCATCGAGGCGCGCGTAGACGGCATCGCTTAAAAGCCCACCGCCCGGCACGATCAATGGACCAGATTCCGGCAAAGTTAAGGTTTCAGGCGTGCCTGGAATGTCTTCAAGCGGCGCGATTTCAATGTCGTAACGTTTTGTCATGTGCGTCAGTCTAAACAGTATGACCTCAAGATCATGTAGTTTAACTGATCATCAACGCTACAGGTAGGGGTTTTTTCGGTTGTTTTGCGTTGAGGCAGGTCTATCCGACTTCAGACGGCGCACGCCCCACCATGCCGCCAAGGTCACGCTTGCCGAGCACATGAATATGTAGATGCGGCACTTCCTGGCGCGCATCGACGCCATTGTTTGCGATAAACCGGTAACCACTTTCACTCACGCCCGTCATCCGCGCTACAGTTCCCACAGCCCTCATAAGCGCCGCGATCTCCTGATCCGATGCGTTCTCGTGGAAATCATCCAGATTTACATATGCGCCCTTTGGGATCACCAGCACATGAACAGGGGCACGCGGGCTGATATCATTAAATGCCAGACAATGATCGTCCTCATAAACTTTATCGCAGGGAATTTCTCCGCGAATAATCTTCGCGAAAATATTACTGTCATCATAGCTCATGGGACCCTCCAAATCTGATCTTACGTGCTGCGGCTATTTTTTTCGTCAATTCCAGATATGCCTTCGCGACGTGCAAGTTCGCCATAAACTTCATCTGGTGACACGTCCATCGCCGCCCACATAACAAGGAGATGATAAAGAAGGTCGGCGCTTTCGCGCGCCACCGCGTCTTTGCCTTCCGAGAGGGCCGCAATTGTAACTTCGGCAGCTTCCTCATTAATCTTCTTGGCGATCTTTGGGGGACCTCCAGCTAATAGTTTTGCCGTGTAGGAACTGGAGGCATCGCCGCCTTTGCGACTTTCGATAACACGGAACAATCCATCGAGGACTTCGGCTGTGTTGTCAGTAGACATCGGTTAGACCTTTTAAGTTTCGCGGATCGCAGCGCCTGCCGCTTTCATGTGCGCCTTGGCTTCGGCAATCGTATACGTCCCGAAGTGAAAAATCGAGGCGGCTAAAACAGCTGAAGCATGTCCTTCGGTTACACCCTCAACGAGATGATCGAGTGTACCAACACCGCCAGATGCTATGACCGGAATGCTAACAGCGTCGGCAACCGCGCGTGTTAACGGTAAATTGAATCCCTGTTTCGTGCCATCACGATCCATCGATGTCAGCAATATTTCTCCAGCGCCCAAGTCTTGCATTTTCTGGGCCCACTCAACGGCATCAAGACCCGTTTCCTTGCGGCCACCGTGCGTAAATATCTCAAATTTATCAGGGCCTGTTGCTTTCGCATCAACGGCCACAACAATGCATTGCGTGCCAAATTTTTCCGCAGCTTCACGTACAAATTCCGGGTTTGTGACGGCCGCCGTATTTATTGAAACTTTATCTGCACCTGCCAACAGAAGCTTTCGAATATCCTCTGTTGTACGCACACCACCGCCAACAGTAAGTGGCATAAAACATTGCTCAGCCGTCCGGCCCACCACGTCAAAAATGGTGTCACGGTTTTCATGGCTTGCCGTAATATCCAGAAAACACAGTTCATCCGCGCCGGCGGCATCGTAAACACGTGCCTGCTCAACCGGGTCGCCCGCATCAACGAGATCGACAAAGTTCACACCCTTGACGACACGGCCTTCTGCAACATCAAGGCAGGGAATAATCCTTACTTTGAGCATTAAGCTGCCTTTTTCTGAGCGAGGAGTTGCACGGCCACAGATGGATCAATCCGGCCATCGTAAACCGCCCGACCAGAAATCACCCCTTCAAGGTTCGCACTGTCAGCAGCAACAACGGCCTCAAGATCAGCCATCGAAGATACCCCGCCCGACAGGATCACCGGTATATTGACGGCCTCGGCCAGTTCAATGGTCGCGTCAAGATTGGGGCCCTGCATCGCACCATCGCGTCCGATATCCGTATAGATAAGCGCCGCGGCCCCCGCATCTTCAAATTGTTTTGCGAGTTCGATTGTTTGAAGTGCAGTTGCTTCGGCCCATCCCTGAACAGCAACATAGCCATCACGAGAATCAATCCCCAGCGCCACGCGACCAGGAAATGCCTTACACGCTTCTCGAACCAGATCTGGGTCGCGCACAGCCACTGTGCCCAAAATGACGCGCTCTAAACCGCGATCAAGCCAGCCTTCAATCGTGGCCATATTACGAATACCACCACCCATCTGAACTTTAATATCTACTGTTTCCAAAACGGCTGTCACCGCATCAGCATTTTCTGGCTTGCCCGCAAAAGCACCATCAAGATCAACCATGTGAAGCCAGGTACACCCGGCGTCTGCAAAGGTCTGAGCCTGCGCCGCCGGATTATCATTGAAGACGGTTGCCTGATCCATGTCGCCATGAACAAGGCGCACACATTGTCCTGCTTTCAAATCAATGGCTGGAAAAAAGATCATGGTTGCCACCTCAGGAAATTGGTAATGATGCGCAGTCCCGCTTCCTGGCTTTTTTCAGGATGGAATTGGGTCCCCACAATGTTGTCACGTCCGACGGCGGCCGTGATGGGCCCGCCGTAATCTGTGGTCGCCAGGACATCGTGACTATCTGCGGCGTTCAAATGATAGGAATGAACAAAGTACACGTGCATGCCAGTTTCCACGCCAGCAAATAGGGGGTGCGGATTTGCAGGAACATCAAGCTCGTTCCAGCCCATATGCGGAATTTTTAAGGCCGGATCAGACGGTGTAATATGTTCAACGTCACCTTTGATCCAGTCAAAACCTTCGGTAACGCCGTGCTCTAATCCACGGCTAGCCATTAGCTGCATACCAACACAGATACCAAAAAAGGGCTTTCTGGTGCCGTCAACATGTTCACGTATGGCCTCCGCCATCCCATCAATTGCCAGGAGACCACGTTTACAATCGGCGTAAGCCCCAACACCAGGCAAAACAACTCGGTCAGAATTTCGAACTACACCTGGATCCGCCGTCACCGTAATTGTCTCTGTCAGATCGGCTTCACGGGCCGCACGCTCAAAGGCTTTGGCCGCAGACCGGAGATTTCCAGACCCATAGTCAATAATTGCAACGCTCATGGGTAAATTCCATCCCGGTCGACACTCACGTCATCAAGAAACCGTCGCATTGCGTCTTCGGTATTTCGGCCCGTCACAAGGGCAACCTCTTGATAGCCCTGTCGTTCCAATGACCAGCGCCGGATATCATTACCAATCAAGCCTAGCCCGACGCCTAACGATATCGAAATTACTGTCTCAATGTTTTCGCCAAGACCGAGCTGAATTGCGCCCCATCCTGAAAGCACTATGACACTGAATATAACAATCGCCGGCCACCACATGCGGTTCCAAAGTGCCCAAACGAATGTGAAGACAAAGGCTGCCCAGGAAAAACCCTCTTTGACCAAGAGCAAATTCTGGTCATTGACGCGACCATGATCGCGGAGAAAAACAGAGTAGAGTCGCATCGACATGCGTGTTCCCAAGTGAAAAGTAACTGTTCTACAGAACGCCTTTGGTTGACGGCACTTCGTCAGCCTTGCGTGGGTCAATCTCTATCGCGTCACGAAGCGCGCGGGCGAGACCTTTGTAACAGGACTCAACAATATGGTGATTGTTCTCGCCATAAATATTTTCAACATGCAGCGTGATCCCAGCCGCCTGTGCAAAGGCCTGGAACCATTCCTTAAAAAGCTCCGTGTCCATGTCACCAAGCTTGGGCTTTGTGAAGTCGACGCGCCAGATGAGGTAGGGACGATTTGAAACATCCATTGCGATACGGCTTAAGGTCTCATCCATCGGGATGAGCGCGGATGCGTAGCGGGTGATCCCTTTGCGCTCGCCAAGTGCCTGACTGACAGCTTCGCCGATGGCAATGCCGGTATCTTCTGTGGTGTGGTGAAAATCGATATGAAGATCGCCTTTAGCTTTAACCGTCAGGTCCATTAAGCTATGGCGTGACAGCTGCTCTAGCATATGATCCAGAAATCCAATACCCGTTGAAACGTCATAGATTCCTGTACCATCCAGATCAACGGTCACAGAAATCTCTGTCTCTTTGGTTTTGCGTTCAACAGTGGCGGTGCGCATCGCATCTTCTCCTCACGAAAATCGTGGTTCTTCTAGCAGTTAAAACTCTGTTTCACCAGCCCTGAGGCGGTATTGCATCGTGCAGATACCTTGACCACGCGCTCGGATCAGACCACATATGGCTGCAAGCTTGAAATTGTATTGCAAAGACCGTTAAGGAAACCTCATGAACGATCAACATTCGCCGCCCTCGTGGCACGCCACGACGATCCTGTCGGTTCGAAAAGATGGAAAAGTTGTGATTGCAGGTGATGGTCAGGTCAGCTTGGGCGATACAGTGGTCAAAGCAAATGCAAAGAAACTTCGTCGTCTTGCGGATGGAAACGTGATCGCCGGTTTTGCAGGGGCAACTGCGGACGCGTTCACCTTGTTCGAGAGGCTGGAAGGGAAGCTTGAACAGTATCCTGGGCAACTCCTTCGCGCCGCCGTGGAGCTGGCGAAAGATTGGCGAACTGACCGTTATTTACGCAAACTCGAAGCGATGATGGCGGTAGCAGATAAAGACGTTTCCCTAATTCTTACCGGCAATGGCGACGTCCTTGAGCCAGCTGACGGTCTGATCGGGATTGGTTCGGGCGGTAACTATGCATTGGCTGCGGCACGCGCCTTAATCGATATTGAAGGATTGGATAGTGAGGAAATTGCACGGAAATCCATGAAAGTCGCAGGCGATATCTGTGTTTATACCAACTCGAATGTGATCCTGGAGACACTATGACGAATTTTACGCCGCGCGAAATTGTATCTGAGCTGGATCGCTACATCATTGGCCAGCAAGAAGCGAAGAAAGCCGTCGCCATAGCCTTGCGCAATCGTTGGCGTCGTCAGCAGCTTGGTGACGCGATGCGTGAAGAAGTGTTACCAAAAAATATTCTCATGATCGGGCCGACGGGCGTCGGTAAAACTGAGATCGCACGCCGTTTGGCGAAGCTGGCGCAGGCACCATTTATCAAGATCGAAGCGACGAAATTTACAGAAGTTGGTTACGTCGGTCGCGATGTCGAGCAAATTGTCCGCGATTTACTCGAAGCCGCCTTGCATATGAGCCGCGAAGAAATGCGCAAACGTGTTGAAGCGAAAGCTGAGCTTAATGCGGAAAACCGGGTTGTTGATGCGCTGGTGGGTGACAGCGCGAGCAAGGAGACCAGGGAAAAGTTTCGGACCATGCTCCGAAATGGTGATCTTCGCGAAAAAGAAATCGAAATCGATGTGAGCGATTCATCTGGCGGCATGCCGACGATGGAAATTCCGGGCATGCCAGGCGCTCAGATGGGCATGATCAACATGGGCGACATGCTTGGCAAGGCATTCGGACAGCAGACGAAAAAGAAAAAGGTCACTGTCGAAGACTCATACGATATCTTGCTCCGCGAGGAAGCTGATAAGCTTTTGGATGAAGATGATGTGGTCAAAACAGCGATTGAGAATGTCGAAAACAATGGCATCGTATTTTTAGACGAGATCGACAAAATCACCGCACGTGCAGATAAGCAGGGCGCAGACGTCAGCAGGGAAGGGGTCCAGCGCGATCTTTTACCGCTCATCGAGGGCACAACTGTGTCTACAAAGCACGGGCCTGTAAAAACCGATCATATTTTGTTCATTGCATCCGGCGCATTTCACATCGCAAAACCCGCCGATATGCTACCGGAATTACAGGGCCGTCTGCCTATTCGGGTGAATTTGAACGCACTGACCCGTGACGATTTTGTTAGAATTCTGACCGAGCCAGAGGCAAGTTTGGTCAAACAGTACACCGCACTTATGGGCGTCGAAGAGGTTAATATCGTTTTCAGTGAAGATGCCATTGCGGAAATTGCCGATTTGTCTGCTGAGATTAACCAAGGCGTTGAGAACATCGGGGCCCGACGTCTTCATACGGTTATGGAGAAACTCCTGGAAGAAATCAGTTACACGGCGTCTGAGCGCGGCGGCGAAGATATTACAATTGATGCTGAATACGTTCAAAAACAGGTCTCTGATCTTGCCAGAAACGCAGATGTGTCCAAGTTTATTCTTTAGAATTGACTTTAGAAACTCGTTTTATCTATATGATATTTAGTGGGTTGGTCCACCGGGTGGTGAGCCGATACGCATTCTGACTTCGGCGATAACCCAGTCGAGCGTCTCGACATCCATCTGCTCAATGTTCTCAGCCAATAAATTTGCGAGCTCAGTAGCTTTTGGGTTTAGTCCGGCGGTATTAACCGTAACTTTTGGATGAGAAAGAGCCGCTAACCTTTTGATTTCTTCGGCTTCATCCCACATCAAGGAAAAGTATCCTGCGATCTGGGCGACAAGGCCAGAGCTTGGCCGACCGCGATGGCCATGCTCAAGCGCGGAAAAATAGGCCGCAGATACACCGAGATCCGCAGCCATCTGCTTGAGTGTAATACCTTTTGCGCGACGATGTTCGCGTACTTTTTTGCCAAACGGTGTCATATTCGGATGATAAGCGCTTAATTATTAAGAATTTATCGCCAACCCTCTTTTAATTTCGCTCACGCTTTCGTTTCAAGCGAACATATAATGCACCATTGCCCCCATCCTTGGGCGCGGCATAAGAAAACCCTGCAACCCATTGACGCATCGGCATTTCATTAAACCAAGCCGGCACAGCATCTTTGAGCACACCGGGACGGCCACCCAATCGGTCTCCTTTGCCGGTGATAATCAGCACCGTTCGTCGGCCCGTTTCGAAACCTGTCTGCAAAAATCGGGAAAGTGCCTGATGCGCTTTTGTCTGGGTATGCCCATGCAGATCTAGGGTGCCCTCGATATCAAGTTTCCCACGTTTGAGGCGTTGCGTTGTGCGACGATCCATTCCCGTTGCATTGCCATGAGACATAATATTTGGCGCGGCGGGTTTAGGTGCGGGTTGCGGAGATAACGTTGGGGCTGCGCGGTTTTTCTTGGGTTTTGGCTGAGTTTGTTCTGGGTCCAGAGGCTCAAGGGTTTGATCGATGGAAGCCGCAGGCATCAGATCGGTTTGAACCCGGCGGACAGATTGCGTGACATGTTCCCACAATGCCTGATCTTCAGGGCTTAAAGCATTGTTTCGGAGCCGTTTCTTGTTTGCCATGTCATTGAGGGGCTTCTGAAACGATCAAAATGTGTAATCGTTGTGGCCCGTGCGCGCCTAACAGCAATGTTTGTTCGATGTCCGCGGTCCTCGAAGGCCCCGTGATCCAGTTAACGGTCCGAGGAAGGGCGCTTTCAGCGTTCGTCCGAGCTTGATGTTCCCGAATTCGGGCCCAGATATCTTCATAATTTCCAGCGATCTCATTCGCCCGAACGACAACGATATGATCAAGTGGCAGAAAATTTAGAGACGTTGGGGTTTCGGGGCCCGACGCCATGACCAGCGTGCCTGTCTCTGCAACGCCACCAAAGGCAAGACTTACAGAAACGCCATCATCGCCGACCCCACGACCTTGCTCGACCATCAATGAAGTATTCACATCCCAATCCAGATCAACGAGCTCCTTGTGAGGTGCGATTTTAACCTTGGCCGGCAATTGATGATCTCTAAGGTAATCGCTCACAGCAGCGGGGATTTCATTGAATCCATTCAGCTCTGAGATACTTGCATCAACTCTTTGAGCTTCTTTGCAAAATAATGCAACGCGCTGCGCTTGTGGGAGCTCCCCGCGTTTTGGAATAAGTCCTTTTGCGTGAGCTTGAATGCGGTTTTTGATTTCTGCGCGCGATTTAAGGTCATCAGATCGATTTAAATTCGATTTTATCTTTCCTAAGATCAACGCTTTGCCGCTCATCGAATTTTCCCTCTTCGAATAAGGTCTCCGCTTTGATCTCCTCGGGGGCCATTGTGATATTGTGTTAGAAATGTATCACCGGCGGGAGACGCTAAATCACGTTTTGATGTCCAACCTTTGGCCAGAGGTAATGATTTAAACCGCCCTCGCGGCGCAAACTGGCCTAAAACGGCAACGCCTAAATTCATTGTCATGCGATAAAGCTTTGGATTTTTGGCTAGCCAGGCCCATCCTTTCAGTGCCCACCGTGCAGTTTTCGCTGTGATTTCTGCTTTAAACTGTTTTTCACGCCATTTTCTCAACATCTTTGGCAATGGAATTCGCATCGGGCAGACGCTTTCGCACTTCCCGCACAACGTTGACGCATGCGGCAAGTGCTGTGCCTCTTCCATGCCAATAAGGTTTGGGATCAAAACCGCGCCCATGGGACCCGAATAAACCCAACCGTACGCGTGTCCACCGACAGATTTGTACACCGGACAGTGATTCAGGCAGGCACCACATCGAATACAGCGCAACATTTCATGAAATTCACTGCCAATCATGTCTGTGCGGCCGTTATCCAGCAGTACAACATGATATTCTTCAGGCCCATCCAGGTCTTTGGCTTGCCGTGGCCCCGTGCAAAATGTGGTATAAACCGAGATATCCTGTCCGGTCGCAGACCTCGCCAGCACACGTAGAATGGTTGTTGCGTCCTCAAGCGTTGGAACAATCTTCTCAATACTTGCAATCACGATATGGATCCTGGGCAAATTATTGGTCAGGTCGGCATTTCCCTCGTTCGTCACAAGAACGTTGGTGCCGGTTTCCGCAATAAGCATGTTGGCGCCGGTAAGGCCGACATCTGCGCCAAGAAATTTTGTCCTGAGTTTCGCACGCGCTTCTTCAAGCAAAGCCCGCGGCTCTTCCAATGAGCGATCTTGATCCAAGTCGTCGTGTGCCTCACGAAATGTATCCGCCACTTGTTCTTTAGAAAGATGAATAGCAGGCGCAATAATATGGCTTGGCGGTTCGTCTCGAAGCTGAATGATATACTCACCCAGATCAGTTTCGACCGGCTCTATACCATTTTCCTCAAGAAATGCATTCACAGCGATTTCTTCGCTGATCATGGATTTGCTTTTCGTTACAGTCTTGGCATTTGCGTCTTTGCAAATTTTCAGAATAGTTTCACGGGCATCTTGCGCAGTCTGACACCAATGGACATGACCGCCACTTTCAATGACTTTCTCCTCGTAAGCTTCGAGGTAAAGATCAAGGTTTTCAAGCACATGCGTCTTTATGTCTCGTGCGGCATCGCGGAGATCTTCAAATTCAGGTAACCGCGCCGCGGCCTCCAGTCGTCGAATGGGAAATCCGTTTGTTAACTTGCCCAGCGCCGCCTGAAGGGGATCGTCTTTTAAAGCATCCTTGGCATTTTGCTTAAAGTTTGGAGACGTGGATTGCATCTAAACCTCGTCGACCGGTTCGCCAATGGCTGGGATATCCGCCATATCAGCAAGAATTTCTGCCGTGTGACGCGCCTTTATATCAATGCCTCGTCGCTGCATACGGCCAGAAATATTCATCAGGCACCCCAAGTCGCCAGCGACGACAGTATCTGCGCCACTCGCAACAATATCATCAACTTTGGCATCGACCATTTTTTCGGAAATGTCCGGGTACTTAACACAGAACAGGCCGCCAAACCCGCAACATGTTTCCGCTTCTTTCCCTTCGACAAGTGTAAGACCAGACACGTTGTTTAATAGTTTACGGGGCTGGTCTTTGATTTCGAGCTCTCTCAGGCCCGAACAAGAGTCATGATATGTCACAGTGCCATCGAATTGCGCCGCATTTGGAGAGACATTCAAAATATCAATCAGGAACGATATCAGCTCATAGGTCTTATCAGCCATCGCTTTTGCGCGAGGCGCCCAATCTTGGTCATCCTCAAACAGTTCCGGATAATGGCATTTTATCATGCCGCCACACGACCCTGATGGGACAATGACATAGTCATAGGTCTCAAATGTTGTGATGACCTGGCGGGCAATGTCCTGTGAGTCTTCGGTGTCTCCAGAATTAAATGCTGGCTGACCACAACATGTCTGCGCCATCGGCACTTCGACAACACAACCCGCATCTTCAAGCAACTTCACCGAGGCAAAGCCTACGGCTGGTCGCATTAGATCAACCAGACAAGTGGCGAACAAACCGACACGCGGAGAAGCATCATGTGACATAAGACAAGAATGTTATGCCACATGAATTATGGCAAGAACCGAAAAGGATATTTCTACGATTGCAGCGGAATACGCTCGGCAGCCTTTGGCAACAGTATATAGTACTGGCCCTTTTGTTTCATCAGGCCTGCGCGTCTTGCCGCCTCTTCACCGAAACCCCAGAAAACATCGCCCCGAACCGGTCCTTTGATTGCGCTGCCAGTATCCTGTGCGACAACCAGAAATCGCATCGGTGCATTTTTCCGAAGTGGGTCCGTTGTTTCTAGCCAAATTGGCATTCCCAAAGGCAGGAAAGCCCGGTCAACAGCCAGGCTGCGGCCAGCCGTCAGCGGCACACCCTGTGCACCAACGGGACCTTCACCTTCAACAACCCGAAGAAAAACATATGACTCGTTTTTATTCATCAATGCTGTGCCAGCAGCAGGATGGGCGCGGAGCCAGTCACGAATAGCCGGCGCTGTAACATCTTTCAGTGCCATTTCTCCCATCCCAACAAGCTCGCGTCCAATAGATGTATAGCGTCGACCATTCCGCCCCGCGTAGCCAATACGAACATGTGTTCCATCAGGCAACAGAACCCGGCCTGAACCTTGGATATGCAGGAAAAACAAATCAACAGGGTCAGCCGTCCAAAGTATTTCAAGCTCCCGGCCTTTAAGTGCTCCGGCTTGGATTTCAGCCCTGGAGTAATACGGGATAAGCTTATTATTTACGACACGGCCCGCGAGTTGTGTGCCCGCCATCTCGGCTCGATGCTGGCCAAGGTTGATTGAGACCAGATCTGTCGGGCGCGAATAAATTGGAATTTGAAACTCTGCCTCTGGGGCCCAGCGGCCAATAATTTCAGGCTCATAGTACCCCGTGAAGAGGCCTTCTGGCTCAAGCTGGTTGCCAGCGATGTATGCAACAAACCGGGATTCAAAAAAGTATTTCGCCTCGATTTTGTTTCCAGGGCGAATATTTCGCGCGTCTTTACAGATTTCTATCCACTGGGCGATGGTACCCATGCGCTCGTCATTGCCAAATGAAGCTTCCGGGTTTTTCTTTTCGATCTTTCCACATGAACGGATGAATGCAGGCAAAACAGAAGCAAAGTCTTCACTGTCCCACTGCTTTAGCTCGTCGAACTCAATCTGAGTAAGCGTTAGTCCTGGCGGTTCATCAGGTGTTGATATTGGGCTTGGCAAAGGAACATCAAGATCCGCACACCCCGCCACAATGGCAAGAGATGACAATGCGCCTAGCAAGCGCAAACGCATGTTCCAGTTTCGGTCTTTGGGCAGACTAGTTATTGCTCTCGGTCCCAATCAACGTCCAGTTCGGATCTGAAGATCGCGTATCTCTGGAGAATGTCCAATAGTCCGTGACGTCAATCACCTCGTTGGGATTACCATCAACGATGTTTCCGTCAGCATCTCGAAGCGCGCTAATCTGTTCAGAAACAAATTTCAACGTGATGACGCTGTGATGACCATCCATTGAGGCTTCGACGATTTCAGAAGAACGAATACCGACGAGGGTATCTTCCAACTGCTCGCCAGCGGCTTCCCGTTCACCAATTGCATCGTCAAAATTCTTATACACATCAGGACTAAGCAGGCCTTTAAGCGTTTTTCGATCGCCCGATGCGAAGGCATTCAGGATCATCTCAAATGCCATCTTTGCGCCTTCAGCAAAACCCTGGGGATCAAAGCTCGGATCCGCGACGCGGACCTGCACAAGACCGGCGCTGACAGGATCATCGGCATTGATATCCAAGTCGGCGGGACCGCCGTCCTCCGAGCGATCAGGCAAATGCACAACATTGTCGTCGGTCTGGGATGCGTTGTCAGCATCTTCGCGGTCTTTAAACTGGTCGTGATATCCACCTTCGTGACCATCTCTGCGACCCAGAACACGCCGCAACCTTAGAACCAAAAAACCGGCTATGAAGGCCAGAATGATTATATCGAAAAATTGAAATTCGCCGCCCATGATATCCTTGACCCTTCGGGTCTTGCCTGTTGTCGCGTTGCGACTGGTAAAACATTATTGTCGCTACTATTTAATGGCTCTGAACAACGTACCGTTTCAAGTGTCGCGCGTCTAGGACGACGGCACACCTTTGCGTGATCCACTATCCGAGCTATATGATCATTAAATAGGCCGACTTTTCCGTTGGAACAAGGCAACCATGGCATTCCTTATACTCATTGCGTTTATTTCTGTCCCAATTGTTGAAATTGCGGTCTTTATTGAAGTTGGTAGCCAGCTTGGATTATGGCCAACAATTGGCATTGTTGTGCTTACAGCGGTCATTGGAACTGCATTGCTGCGCCAACAGGGCTTATCGGTTCTGTTTCGCATTCAAGAAAACCTGCAGGCCAATCGTATTCCAGTCCAGGAACTTTTTGACGGCGTTTGTCTTGTGGTCGCCGGCGCATTGTTATTAACGCCAGGCTTTGTGACAGATACCATCGGGTTTCTACTTTTTATTGCACCGCTGCGGCGCACTTTGGCTGGCCATGTTGGTCGACGTTTCATGGCCAAAGCGAATGTCCGGTTCCATCATCAAGGTCAATCACAAGGCCCTGATATGCACACAGCGCCCAACAGCGCTGGACCTGTCATCGACGGTGAATTTGAAGAAGTTCATCCACATGATAACAAAAAGCCCGAAATGAACACCCGCAAACCTCAAATTTCTGATGATACCAGCCGTGACCGGGAGTGAAAGGATACCCGTTAACCACCCCGGCACGGTTGTCGTCTATGAAAAGACGTGTTACCAGAGCGTCAAATTCGCTTAAGGAGTGCCCAAAATGGCCGACGAACAAACACCTGAAGAAGCCCAAGCCGACGCAAATCCACTGAAGATTAATGCACAGTATATCAAGGACCTCTCCTTCGAGGTTCCAAATTCGCCCGCTGTATTTGTCGAGATGCAGCAGAAATCACCTGATATCAACATCGATATCTCTGTGAACGCACGTCAACTTCATGAAAACACATTTGAGGTAAGCCTCGGTGTGAATGCTTCATGTAAAGTGGGTGAAGAAACAGGGTTCATTCTTGAGCTTGACTACTCCGGCGCTTTCACGCTGAACGTTCCTGATGAACACCGACAGGCTGTTCTGATGATCGAATGTCCAAGGCTTCTGTTTCCGTTCGCAAGGAATATCATCGCAGACGTTACCCGCGACGGTGGGTTCCCACCGGTAATGCTGGGGATGGTTGATTTTGTTGGGATGTACCAGCGCCAGGTTGAAGCGCAAGGTGCTGACGACGCAGCGCCAGCGGCTGACGACGCCTAACTTGCGTCGCAGAGGTTATTCGCGCAACCAGATCGGGTCATTTATTTTTTCCAAGAATTGAGTATGCCGCGCCTTTTCTTCTTCACTGGCGGCATGCTCTCTTGGTGCCCGGCGCCCTGAATTGCTGTCTGTAAGTTCAGGGGCATCCTCAAGGGCCTTGGCAGGTGCCTCGCCGATATCTGCAGCAAGGTCCATGCCATGCTGCCGTCCCCCGAGTAACTCCAGATAAACTTCGGCCAGCAACCGCGCGTCCAACAATGCGCCGTGGAGATCGCGCTCGCTCAAATCTATGCCAAACCGACGACACAATGCATCCAGGGAAGCCTGTGCCCCCGGGAATTTGCGACGGGCCATACTCACTGTGTCAATCGCACGGGTTCTTGGGATTGTATCAACGCCCATTCGAGACAGTTCAGCGTTAATAAACCCCATATCAAAAGCTGCATTGTGAATAACCAGCGGAGAGTCACTAACGAAATCCATAAAAGCGTCTGCAACATCTGCAAACACAGGATGGCCGGATAAAAACTCTGCACTTAACCCATGAACACGCTCGGCCTCTACCGGCATGTCTCGTTCAGGGTTTATGTATTGATGATAAACCTCGCCGGTCGGCACATGGTTGAGCAATTCAATACAACCAATTTCAACAATCCTGTCCCCATCGTTTGGGCTGAGGCCGGTCGTTTCAGTATCAAGAACAATCTCTCTCATCGAGTACTCTCATAAACTAAATGGTGGCCATTTTGACCCTGGTGAGCGTCTAACAATTGTGACGATCTGGCGGATCATCTGCAAGCTATACGCACGGCCCAATCCAGTTTGTATGACGTAATCTGCCAGCTGACGCTTTTTAACGTCTGGCATCTGATACGCGAGAATTTTATCAAAGCGCTCTGGTGACATTCCTGGCCGTTTTAGGACACGCCGCCGCTGTTCACGTAACGGCGCACTTACAACGGCGACAGCATCACAACGCTTCTGCCCACCCGTTTCAAAAAGCAATGGCACATCAAGCACAATGGCCTGTGTTCTCTGGCGTGCATGCCAGCCAAGAAACGCCGTTTCCCGTTCACGGACCTTTGGGTGTAAAATGCGTTCCAGTTTTTTAAGGGCGTCGTCGTCGCCAAAGACCTGTTTCCCTAGCTGGCCTCGATTTATTGCACCCTTTTCAAGAACACCAGGAAATGCACTCGCGACCTCTTCGACGGCCTCACCGCCTTTGGACATCAAATCATGCACCACCGCGTCGGAATCGTGGACGGGCACACCAAGTCGGGCAAAGTCACCGGCGGCCACTGTCTTGCCCATGCCAATTGATCCGGTTAGCCCCAGTATAAACATTATACCTCGTCCAGGCTTTCTAAAATATGGGACCTTAAGTCGCTGGTGACCTCGGGTCGCTGACCAAACCATGCTTCAAACCCTGGACGTGCCTGATGCAATAACATGCCCAAACCATCAACGGTCTGATAACCGTGTGTTTTTGCCTGTTTCAGCAAATCCGTTTTCAACGGCACATAGACAATGTCATTCACAATCCCGGTCTTTTGTAGCCGCTCAATATTTATCTCGAGTGGTGGCTTGCCGGTCATCCCTAGCGTCGTTGTATTTACAAGTAATCCGGCGCCATCACAGGCCTGATCTCGTGCATCCCAGTTAACCACTTTCAACTTGCCAAAATGATTGGCGAGATCTTCGGCACGTTCACGTGTTCTGTTACAAATTCGAATTTCCGGCACACCCGCATCAATCAGCGCTGATACGACGGCTCTCGCAGCACCACCTGCGCCCAGTATTACTGCGGGCGCGGTATCTGGTTTCCACGATGGTATCTCAGTTACAATGTTGCTCATAAATCCAAACGCGTCCGTATTGTCACCAACAAGATATCCGTTCTTGTGACAGATCACCGTATTCACAGCGCCAATTTGTTGGGCTGTCGCGGTTGTTTCATCAACAAGATTAAAGGCTGCTTCTTTATGGGGCACCGTAACATTGAAACCAGCGAAACTCGCCGCTGACAAGGCGCGAACTTTAGCCTCGAACTCATGTGGTTCGACCGCAATGGGCAGGTACTCTCCATTGATTTTGAATTGTTTTAACCAAAACCCGTGAAGCTTGGGCGACAATGAATGACTTATAGGCCACCCAAGGACACCCGCTTTGATAATTTCATTGCTGCCTGAAATTTTACTACTCCTCCTATCGTTTTAGGATGCCCAGATTTCGCAACTCTTCCAAGAGAGGAAGCAATGGAAGCCCTAACACCGTAAAGTAATCCCCTCGAATATCTTCAAATAGTTGCGCCCCCATGCCCTCGAGGCGGTACGCACCTACCGATGTTAAAACTTTCTCGCCCTCACTCTTTAAATAGTGATCAATAAAGGCGTCTGAAACATCTCGCATTTTCAAACTTGCTTCAGCGACATGAGACCATACGATATCTTCAGATTTCTTGATCACGACAGCTGCGGTTAGTGTATGTGTCCGTCCCTTAAAGGCCCGAATATGTCCACACGCTTCTGATAAATTCTCTGGTTTATCAAACGTTTTACCGTCCAGGGTCAGGAGTTGATCACAGCCAATAACGTGAGCTTCGGGGTAATCGCATGCGACATGATCTGCCTTTGCTTTTGCCAGTTTGAGCGCAAGTGCATCCGGGCGAATGTTAGAATTTACGGACTGCCTTTTGATCGTATCCTCATCAATGTCTGCATCAATCCAACGAAAAGGGATACCAGCGCCTTCCAGTATCTGGCGTCTGGCGATACTTTTTGATGCTAAAATAAGGTCAGACGTTTTCACAACTACTCGTCATCGCTGTCCTGGCGCGTCAGTATCTGTAAAATAGTTGCTGCTGTTTCTTCGATTGAGCGTCGCGAAACATTTATCACTGGCCAGTCATATTGTGTGAATAGTCTGCGCGCATTGCTGACCTCTTCTTTAACGGCCTCTTCATCAACATAATCGGTATCCGGATCCTGATCGAGAAACCTGAGCCGCTGGCGGCGAATTTCGATCAATCTTTTTGGGTCGTTTGTCAGCCCAACAACTTTAGGTCCTTCTTCAAGGAAAAGCTCTTCCGGCAGCGGGCAGCCGGGAACAAAAGGTATGTTGGCCGTCTTTATGCCCCTATTGGCAAGATAAATACATGTTGGTGTCTTTGACGTTCTTGAAACCCCGACCAACACAACGTCCGCTTCGGATAGCTCATGTGCCATTTGCCCATCATCGTGGCTAAGGGCATATTGCATTGCTTCTATGCGGTTAAAATATTCCGCATCCATCGCGTGCTGTCGTCCTGGGCGAGGATGGCTTTTTGCATTCAAATAGGCACCAAGTGCCGCGACAACAGGATCAAGAACAGGGATGCATGGTATCTGATGAAGGCGGCATTCATCTTCCAAGGCTTGTCTGTTCGTCTCATTTACGAGCGTACACATCACAAAACCTGGCTGATCAACAATGCGTTCCATGACTTCCTTGACCTGATCCTTTGTTCGAACCAATGGCCAAAGATGCTCTTTCACCTGAATATCATCAAATTGAACCAGGCAAGCACGCGCAAGCAATGTTACGGTTTCACCCGTTGAGTCAGAAACGAGATGAAGATGAAAGTCCTGCATTTGTGCCCCTTATAATTTTGTATCAACCCGTTATAAGCCATGGGATGAAACTGTGGATAACTCTTGCGACCTCACATATGTCGTTTGATACCCAACATCTCGCTTCTCGATACACGCGTTGTGCCCTTGTGTAAATCTGTCTACGTGGATATTTCGCTTATGGATAACTTATGAATGGCGTATTCCTGCGGTTTTATTTAAATTTTAGATAAGTAACCGAGATCACTGTAAACATTGAATCTTTTTGTATCCAATAAATAAGAATAAGAAATTGATATTGAATTTTGTGCTTTCTCGCTTGCCTGAATAACCTGTGGATGACAGTTAATCCCCATGATTCATGGGTCCTACTACCACTACTATCTTTTCTATATATATTAAGACTCTATAGAAGTAATGAAGCGACAAAGCTCTGACTTAAGGCATCACAATATGAACGCACATAAAAAGAAGAAACCATTTCTAGACGTCTTTGACGGAAATGTCGTTTCCCCACCGCCGATCTGGATGATGCGCCAAGCTGGCCGGTATCTCCCCGAATATAGAGAAGTTAGATCAAACATCCGTTCTTTTCTTGAATTTTGCTATACCCCTGAAGCAGCGGTTGAAGTCACCTTACAGCCATTACGCCGATATAACTTCGATGCTTCGATCGTTTTCGCTGATATTCTGGTTATACCGGATGCGTTGGGACAAAACGTTGCGTTCAAGGAAGGCGAAGGCCCAGTATTGGAGCCAATTCGTGATAGGGCGGGCTTGGATCAACTCGATGTTTCCAAAGTTGTCCAGAATCTGAGCCCGATATTTGAGACATTATCCAGACTTTCCAAGGAAATACCTGAAACGACCGGGCTTATAGGATTTGCCGGCTCACCCTGGACAGTGGCCGTTTATATGGTCGAAGGGCGTGGTCGCACTGATTGTGAGCGCGCGCGTGAATGGGCTTACCGGGCCCCAGATGAATTTCAAGTATTGATGGATATCTTGGTGGAGGCGACATCAGAATACCTCATTGCCCAGATAAAAGCAGGTGCAGAAGTTCTTCAGCTATTTGATAGTTGGGCGGGTGTCCTGTCTGTCTCACAATTTCGAAGTCTTGTCATCGAGCCGACCCGCCGTATTGTTGAAAATGTTAAAGCTGCATATCCGAATGTGCCAATTATCGGTTTTCCAAGGCAAGGCGGCGTGATGGTGCCGGAATATGTTGAGAAAACAGGTGTTGATGGTGTGTCGCTGGATCATTCAATGCCTCTAGATTGGGCGCTAGAGGCGATACCAGACACATGTGTGCTGCAGGGGAACCTGGATAACAGATTGTTGGTTGTTGGAGGGCCAGCGCTTGATCAGGGCGTTGATGATATATTGGAAGCAACCAAGGGTCGGCGATTTGTATTTAATCTGGGACATGGGATTGTCCCGCAAACACCGCCTGAACATGTCAGTCAGGTTATAAATCGTATTCGTGGGGTTCATTGATGCGAACAGCGGTCGTACTTTTCAATTTGGGTGGACCGGATAAACCTGAGTCTGTCCAACCATTTTTAAACAATCTGTTCCTGGATCCAGCCATCATCTGTGTGCCACAACCGTTTCGGTGGCTGTTGGCAAAATTGATTTCGACAAGACGCGCACCCATCGCAAAAAAAATCTACGAAGAAATTGGTGGAAAGTCGCCGCTACTTGATCTGACCAATGAACAGGCGAAGGCGCTGGATAACGCGTGTGAAGATCTGGGAGAGGTTAAATCATTCGTTTGTATGCGGTATTGGCACCCGATGAGCGAAGAGGTTGTCCAACACGTTAAAAATTTCGCGCCCGATCAAATTGTTCTGCTGCCGTTGTATCCACAGTTTTCAACAACAACATCCGGATCATCTTTCAAAGATTGGCATCGCGCTGCGAAATCAGCTAATCTGACGGTTAAAACAACTGAAATTTGTTGTTATCCCGAGACCGAGGGATGGATTGAAGCTCAGGCCGACTTGGTGAAACAAGCGATTGATCAGATTACGGACAAGCACGCCCCTCGAATATTATTTTCTGCGCACGGCTTGCCGAAAAAGGTTATTGAAAAAGGCGACCCTTATCAGTGGCAGGTTGAGCAAACCTCACAGGCTGTTGTGAATAAGCTTGGCTTAAAGGATTTGGATTGGGTTGTTTGTTATCAGAGCCAAGTGGGACCTTTGGAATGGATTGGTCCATCCACTGATGATGAAATTGCGCGCGCCGGGCGCGATAGAAAGCCGGTTGTTGTTGTCCCTATCGCATTTGTCTCTGAGCATTCGGAAACTCTTGTCGAACTTGATATCGAGTACAAAGAACTGGCTGAAGAGAATAAAGTGCCCGAGTATGTTCGGGTCCCAGCTGTTGGAACGCATCCGTCCTTTATATCAAATCTAAGTGCACTGGTTCGTAAAGCATGTCACCAGGAAACGGGTCTTTTATCACCGACAGGCAAACGCATATGCCCTCAGTCTTGTGGTGCATGTCCGTGGTAACCTGGGTTAGAGGCACATGAGATGAATGTAGATTGGTACCTCTGGGCAAAAGCTATTCATATCATCGCCGTAATTTCGTGGATGGCGGGCCTTTTGTATCTTCCAAGGCTTTTTGTGTATCACGCCGAGGCGCAAGTTGGATCAGAGTTATCTGAAACTCTAAAAATTATGGAGCGCCGCTTGCTTCGCGCGATTATGAATCCGGCGATGATTGTATCGGTTATTGCGGGTGGATTTTTACTGGGATATCAGGATTTTTCGGATGCATGGGTGCATGTAAAGTTGGCCTGTGTCGTCGGCCTGATTTTTATGCACATGATGATGGGTAAATGGCGGAAAGACTTTGAAGCCGACCAAAATTCCAAGAGCCATAAATTCTATCGATATGCAAATGAGGGCCCAACGGTTCTGATGATTGTGATTGTTGTCATGGCTGTTGTTAAACCATTTTAATAATGCCAATTGACACTGCCGCTGGGTTCGCGTAATCGTTGCCTATCTTGAGCGGACCTAGTCCGATTTACTCGATTGATTTTTCTACCCGTAGCCGACCAGCTGCATCGCTGTGTACATAGACAAACGATGTCTTTGGCAACACGCACACAACTCCCCTAAACCGAAATTGAAGCAGATCAATGAATCTCAAAGACCTTAAAGAAAAGACCCCCGCAGATCTTTTGGCGTACGCAGAAGAGCTGGAAATTGAGAACGCGAGTTCACTCCGTAAACAGGACATGATGTTCGCGATCCTCAAACACCTTGCGGAAGATGATATTGCAATTTTTGGAGATGGTGTGCTGGAAGTGCTCCAGGACGGGTTCGGGTTTTTACGAAGCCCAGAGTCCAACTATCTGCCGGGCCCCGATGATATTTACGTAAGCCCCAGTCAGATCAGACGCTTTTCTTTGCGAACAGGTGATACAGTTGAGGGAGAAATTCGTTCGCCAAAAGACGGAGAACGTTACTTCGCGCTGCTAAAGATCAACAAAGTTAACTTTGCTGATCCAGGTGATGTTCGCCACCGCATTAACTTTGATAACCTGACGCCGCTTTATCCTGAAGAGCGGTTGCTTATGGAAGTCGATAATCCAGAAGTAAAAGACCCAACGCACAGGGTTCTCGATCTTGTCAGCCCGCTTGGTAAAGGCCAGCGCGGATTGATTGTTGCCCCACCACGTACCGGTAAAACAGTCATGCTTCAGAACATGGCCAACTCGATCGCAGCCAATCATCCAGAATGTTATTTGATCGTTTTGTTGATCGATGAACGTCCGGAAGAAGTAACAGATATGGCGCGTACGGTTCGGGGTGAAGTTATTTCATCTACTTTTGATGAGCCTGCAACCAGACACGTCCAAGTAACCGAGATGGTTCTCGAGAAAGCCAAGCGTTTGGTTGAGCATAAGCGCGATGTCGTCATTTTGCTTGATTCTATAACTCGCCTGGCCCGTGCCTATAACACCGTCGTGCCGTCATCCGGTAAAGTGCTAACGGGTGGTGTGGATGCAAATGCGCTTCAACGTCCGAAGCGCTTCTTTGGTGCTGCCAGAAATATTGAAGAAGGCGGTTCTTTGACGATTATCGCAACGGCGTTGATCGATACCGGTTCTCGTATGGACGAAGTCATCTTTGAAGAGTTTAAAGGCACAGGTAACTCCGAGATTATTCTCGATCGTAAGCTGTCAGATAAGAGAACCTGGCCAACTATCGACATCACCAAGTCCGGGACCCGGAAAGAAGAGCTCCTGGTCGACAAGGGCACGCTTTCGAAAATGTGGGTGCTGCGTCGTATTCTCATGCCAATGGGCGTGGTGGATGCGATGGACTTCCTGCTCGATAAGATCAAGCATTCCAAAAATAATGATGATTTCTTTGATTCTATGAACCAGTAATCCCTCCCCCTTATCAAGAAGGGGAAGAGATTTATCTGGTGCTTAGACGGTGAAGACTGTCGAGCCTGTGGTTTTACGGGCTTCGAGATCTTCGTGCGCCTGGCGCGCGTCGGCCAGTGCATAGGTCTGGTTGATGCTGATTTTTACATCTCCGGCCAGTACAGCTGCGAATAATCTGTCGGTTCCGTCGGTGAGGAGTTCACGGGTGGCTGTGTGTGTTGCAAGCGTTGGTCGCGTGACATAAAGCGAACCCTTCGGCGCGAGAATGCCTGGATCAAAAGGCTCGACCTTGCCAGATGCATTGCCGTACGTGGCTAATGTCCCAAATGGTTTCAGGCTATCGAGCGAGTCCATAAAGGTTGCTTTGCCGATGCTATCATAGGCCACGGCAACACCCTCACCGCCTGTAATTTCTTTGACGCGTTCCGGAATGTTTTCATCTCGATAAAGGATCGGATGGTCACATCCGTTAGCTTGAGCAAGCGCCGCTTTTTCCTCGTCGCCGACACAGCCAATGACCGTTGCGCCTAATTTTTTCGCCCACTGACACATGATGAGGCCAACCCCACCGGCAGCTGCATAGACGAGGATATTGTCACCAGGTTGCACTTTGTATGTGCGGAAAAGCAGATAGTGTGCGGTTAGCCCTTTAAGCATCATTGCCGCAGCTGTTTTATCATCAATCCCATCAGGAAGTTTGACGATTTTGTCGGTAGCCATGACACGGGCTTCAGCGTACCCACCCAGAACCATTGGGTAGGCAACGCGATCGCCTTCGGCAAATTCTGTGACACCGTCACCGACGGCTTCGACAACACCAGCGGCTTCCATGCCAATCGTCGCAGGATAGTTTTCAATCGGGTAGAGACCTGAGCGTACGTAAACGTCGATGTAATTTAACCCGCACGCGTTTTGCTTAATTCGGATCTCGCCGGCACCTGGTGCACCCACGTCGACATCAGTCCATACGAGTTTGTCAGCGCCACCGGCTTCATTAATTTGAATAGCTTTTGTCATGAGGACGTCTTCCTTCGAAAGTTTTCTGTTGTCTCCAATATGGTTGCGGGGTCGATGGCGGACAAGCGGTTATATCAATGTCGTAAGTGCGCCTTCGAGTTGTAGCAATTGGCGCTTGGTTTCGGTGCCCCCTGAAAAGGAAAAGCCACCGATTTTACCATCTGCTGCTAGGACCCGGTGACAGGGCAAAACAATAGGAATTGGATTGGCGCCGCATGCACCCCCTATTGCCCGTGCTGAACTCTGCATTTGTTTCGCAAATTCGCCATACGATAACGTCGTGCCGTAGGGTATGTTCGCCATCGCTCTCCATATCTCCTGTCGACGGGGCGGGCCTGCCGGGTTCACGGGGAGATCAAAATCTATGAGTTTTCCGTCAAAATAGGCGTCAAGTTGTGCACGCGTCTCTTTCAATAATGGGTCCTGATCGTTGCCTTCTGGAACGCGCCCAGCTTCAATCACGATGATGGCGTTGTCCTCGATGAAGACGGTGAGCGCGCCTATGGGTGATGGAAATGAGAGGTGCGATGGATGTGATGTCATAGTGGAAATCCATTTGGCATTTGATTAGGGTTTGCAGGATCGTTGCCAGTTTCTTCTAGCATGCTTAGTTTATCTGACGAGAGGTTTGTGACCAAGGGAGAGGCTGCCATGAACATCAAAATTGATATTGATTGTACACCGGAAGAGGCACGGACTTTTTTAGGTTTGCCTGATGTGAAGCCGTTGCAAGAGGCGATGCTGAAAGAAGTTGAAGAACGCATGCGGGCAAATTTGCAGGCGATGGATCCGGAAACACTGTTTAAGACCTGGATGCCTGGGGGCGTGCCGTCAGGAGTGCAGGGATGGGAACAAATGCAAAAGATGTTCTGGTCAAGTCTGGCTGGTAAAGAAGACGACAAGAAGGACTAAACACGATGAGCGATGCGAGCAATGACCCGGCACCGTTTTACAAGAAACATGTTTTTGTTTGTATGAATGAACGCCCCGAAGGTCATGAGCGTGGATGTTGTGCTGGCAAGGGTGCAGCCAAACTCAGAAATTATATGAAAGCCCGGGCGAAAGAACTGGGTGTCGAAGCCACACGAATAAACCAGGCCGGGTGTCTGGATCGTTGTGAACTGGGACCCACGATGGTGATATATCCAGAAGGTGTGTGGTATACTGCCGCAACGGCTGAGGATATAGACGAAATTATTTCTGAGCATCTGCTGAACGATCGACGCGTAGAACGTCTTATGCTGCATTCAGACTCATAAGAAATACCTTATTTAGTGCTACATACTATATATTGAGATCTTTGGATTAACGCGTATATGGCTGCCATCACTCCAACGATTTATGCGCTTGCGTCGGCTCATGGACGCGCTGGGATCGCTGTCATTCGAATTTCAGGCCCCTCAGCCGATCATGCATTACAAAGACTTGCGCCAAATCTGTCGGAAATGCCGCCACCCCGGTACCTGCAGCGGGTAAATCTTTTCGATACCGAATCGAAAAATGATCAAGCGCCCCAACAAATTGATCAGGCGTTGGCAGTAAGGTTCCCTGCGCCACACAGCTTTACCGGCGAAGACGTTATAGAGCTTCACGTCCATGGCGGGCATGCTGTCATCAACGCACTTATGACGAGTCTATCTTCGATTGAAAACCTTCGCCCGGCTGAACCAGGTGAATTTTCAAGACGCGCCTTCGAAAATGGAAAAATGGATCTAACGGCCGTCGAAGCTATTGCAGATCTTGTCGATGCTGAGACGACTGCACAGCGAGAACAGGCTTTGACTCAAATGGGAGGCGCGCTGGCTAAAACGTATGATGGATGGCGTGAGCGTTTGGTTAAGGCGATGGCGTTCGCCGAAGCCAGTATTGATTTTGCAGAAGAAGACATACCCGCAGATTTGACTCAACAAAGCCTCGACGCGCTGAGCGTGCTCGCGTCAGAAATTCGTGCGCATTTGTCTGACGGCAATATTGGCGAGCGTATCAGGGATGGATTTCGGATCGCACTAACCGGTGCGCCCAACGTCGGCAAGTCGAGCTTGTTGAATGCGATTGCAAAAAGAGATGTAGCGATCGTCTCTGATATTGCGGGCACGACGCGGGATGTGATCGAAGTGCCAATGGACCTGAACGGCTACGCGGCGGTATTGATTGATACGGCGGGGCTCCGAGAAAGCGATGATGTTATTGAGCGCGAGGGTGTGCGTCGTGCCATCGATCAGGCGGCTACGGCAGATTTGAGGCTTCATTTGACGGATGATAAAGGAGCTTTGGAAGCCAAAGAACTGAACGATGAAATTATTCAAGTTGTAAATAAGTGTGATCTGAGACCAAAAGATAAAGCGACTGACGTATCAGATGGCGTCCATTATATTTCAGCGAAGACAGGCTTTGGCCTTGATGGACTTATCCGCGAAATAGCGGATCGGATTTCTCAACAAATATTGCGGCGGAGTAAGGCATCCGTCCCGTTGACACGGGCTCGCCATCGGCATGCTCTTGTCGAATGTGTCGAGGCGTTGGATCGCGCCCTTGCCGGCGCGAAGGCCGGCAATGATGCTGAAATGATGGCAGAGGACGTCCGGGTCGCCGCGCATGCCCTTGGCGGGATTACCGGTCGGGTAGATGTAGAAGAACTTTTGGACCGAATCTTCAGCGACTTTTGCATCGGTAAATAAGCTTGAACACTGTTTCACGTGAAACAGTGTCACGGGTGGAGCGTCTGTAGCTCGCTCATTTCATTTTATGCTTAACAAATTGTTTCACGTGAAACATGTGCTTGTTCCAATTGACTCGGATACGGTGTGCCCCTATGTTCCGGCCATGTTAATGCCTGATGTCATTGTTGTCGGTGGAGGTCATGCGGGTGCCGAGGCGGCTGCGGCGTCTGCACGTATGGGCGCGCACACCCTCTTGGTAACGCACCGCCTCGACACAATTGGTGAGATGTCTTGTAATCCGGCGATTGGCGGACTGGCCAAAGGACAATTGGTCCGAGAGATCGACGCCTTGGACGGTATTATGGGGACCGCCATAGATCGTGCCGGCATTCAATTTCGAATGCTGAATAGATCCAAAGGCCCGGCTGTGAGGGGTCCTCGCGCCCAAGCAGATCGCAAGCTATACAAAAATGCAATCCAGGACCTGCTGGCGGAAACGCCAAATCTGGAGATGCTTGCTGACCCTGTCGAGGACCTCCTGATCAATGAAAAAGATGGCCATGTCCAAGGTATTCGCACTGGGTCTGGTAAAGAGATAAAGGCCAAGGCCGTTATTATTACCACTGGCACTTTCCTTCGTGGCCTCATTCATATCGGTGATCAGCAAATTCCTGCGGGTCGCGTTGGGGATAAACCGTCCATCGGACTGGCGTATACTTTCAAGCGTCTGGGCTTTCCATTGGGTCGATTGAAAACAGGTACGCCTCCTAGGCTGGACGGACGTACGATTGATTGGGAGGGTTTGGATGCGCAGCCGGCGGATGATCCCCCTATCCCATTTTCATATCTGACCGATAAGATTACGGTCCCTCAAATCGCCTGTCACATGACGTATACCAATCAGCGGACACACGATATTATCGAAGCGAATATCCATCGATCGGCCATGTACTCTGGGCAGATCGAAGGCGTTGGGCCGAGGTATTGCCCTTCCGTTGAAGACAAGGTGGTCCGGTTTGCTGACAAAGACCGACATCAAATCTTTCTTGAGCCAGAAGGCCTTGATGATGATACGGTTTATCCCAACGGGATTTCCACGTCCCTTCCAAAGGATGTGCAGCTCGAGCTACTGAAGACGATCCCTGGGCTTGAGCAGGCCATCATGCTTCAGCCCGGCTATGCGATAGAATACGATTATGTCGATCCTCGCGCTTTGAAGCGGAGCCTCGAAACGCATCAAGTACCGGGGCTGTACCTGGCTGGCCAGATCAACGGCACAACGGGATATGAAGAAGCAGCTGCTCAAGGCCTCATGGCCGGTGTGAATGCAGCTCTTGCTGCCGGCGGACGTGACGACACGTTCGAGTTGGATCGCGCAGACGCGTATATTGGCGTCATGATTGATGACCTGGTGACCCTCGGCACCGCGGAACCCTACCGCATGTTCACAAGCCGCGCCGAGTACCGTCTATTGCTTCGCGCCGACAACGCCGATCTCAGGCTTACCCAACGAGGTGTCGATATAGGACTTGTGGGCACGGGCCGAAGCCATGCATTCAACTTAAAACGTGCGGCGTTGGACGCGGCTCGGGCCAAGCTGCTTGAGATGAACGAAACACCAAACACTCTTCGCGCGCACGGCTTTGAAATTAATCAGGACGGCATACGTAGAAATGGCATTGAAATTTTGAGCTATCAAAATATCGATTATGCCCGCATGGCCGAAGTATGGCCTGCCCTCAATGAAACCCGACCCGATGTCATTGAACAACTCGAAATCGAGGCAACGTATTCAAGCTATCTGGAACGCCAGGCCGCGGATATAAAGGCACTTCGTCGAGATGAAGATCTCCGCCTTCCCACCGACATGGATTACAATGGCATTCCAAGCCTCTCGAATGAGGTTTGTGACAAATTATCTCGTGTTCGCCCCGAGACCATTGGCCAAGCCGCCAGAATATCTGGCGTGACTCCGGCCGCAATTACAGCCCTGCTCGCCTATGTAAAGCGCCAAGACAGTCGATTGACGGCCTGACGCATGTTTCACGTGAAACAATTATGAACAAGGTGAACCTCAGACCTCTCACGAAACAGGACTGTAGCATTTATCTACCAGACTTGCAGCCCGACATAATTGATCGTTTCGAAGTATATCTGACTTTGTTGAACAAGTGGCAACGGGCCATCAATCTCGTTGGTAAAAATACACTCCAGGATGCCTGGCGACGTCATATTCTTGATAGCGCACAACTCGTCACCGAAGTCGATCCTTCAAAAACGATTGTTGATCTCGGCAGTGGCGCTGGCTTTCCAGGATTAGTGATTGCCATCGCCACCGGCGCCCATGTCCAGCTCATTGAAAGCGATCAACGCAAAGCCACCTTTATGAGAGAAGTTGCCCGAGAGACAGACGCCAACATTCAGGTCCATGTTGCCCGAATTGAAGAACATCCCCCGCTGGACGCCGAAATCGTCACGGCAAGGGCGTTGGCGCCTCTTACGAAATTACTCCCATGGGTGTATCGTCACTTGGCCCTTGACGGAAAAACGGTCCTTTTAAAGGGTGCGGATGTCGAACAGGAATTGACCGAATGCGCGAAACAATGGACAATGAAAACTGCTCGGAAACCCAGCGTGACTGATGATTCTGGGACAATCCTTGTTATCAATGATCTTTTACCCCTAACAGACGGTTGATCCTAAATTGCATCCACATCGAACCCGCATAATATCGATAGCGAACCAAAAAGGTGGCGTTGGCAAAACAACGACGGCCATCAACCTCGCGACGGCGCTCGCTGCGATCAAACAAAAGGTATTGATCATTGATCTCGATCCTCAGGGAAACGCCTCCACAGGTTTAGGGATTGAGCATGAACACCGCGACAAAAATACTTACCATGTCCTGATCCGTGAAATCGCTTTGCAAGATGCGATCAGAGAAACTTGTATCCCCGGTTTGGATATTGTGCCGTCGGGTATTGACCTGTCCGGCGCAGAAATCGAACTTGTTGATGTTGAACGCCGCGAATTTTGTCTCCGCGAAGCGTTGATGCTCGCCACTGCAGAGTATGACTACATCCTCATAGATTGTCCTCCGGCCCTAGGCTTATTAACCATAAACGCTTTGGTCGCGTCCCAGGCAGTGTTGGTTCCTTTGCAATGTGAGTTTTTTGCACTTGAAGGGGTGTCGCTTTTGGTTCGAACCATCGAACGTGTTAAAGCCACCTACAATCCCGGGTTGGAAATCCAGGGAATTGTCTTAACCATGTATGACGGCCGCAACAATTTGTCCGGCGCGGTTGCCGACGATGTAAGAGCGTATTTCGGTGATAAGGTTTATCAAACCGTAATACCCAGAAATGTAAAAGTTTCGGAAGCACCCTCCTATGGGCGCCCGGTTATTGTTTATGATATCGATTGCGCCGGGTCACAGGCGTATTTGAGCCTCGCAGGAGAAGTTATCCATCGCGAAAGACGAGTAGGTGTATAATGGCAGATAAAAAGAAAAAACTAGGGCGTGGGCTTTCCGCATTACTCGGCGAAAGTAATGATGATTACGCAAAACTCGACAAAGTCCGCACCGGAAAACCGGTTGCTGTCGAGCTTTTGCACCCCGGAAAATATCAGCCAAGACATCATATGGACCAGGATGCCATTGATGCCCTTGCACAATCCATCCGCGAGAAGGGTGTTTTGCAGCCGCTTCTTGTACGGCGTCATCCTGATGACGCGAGTGCATTTGAAATTATTGCAGGTGAGCGTCGCTGGCGTGCTGCGCAACTTGCGCAATTACCCGAAGTTCCGGTTATCATTAAAGATTTCGATGATCAGACAACGCTCGAAGTCGCCCTGGTTGAAAACGTCCAACGCGAAAACTTATCCGCTGTTGAAGAAGCCGATGCATATCAGCAGCTGATCGACGAGTTTGGACATACACAAGATGACGTTTCGAGACTTGTCGGAAAAAGCCGAAGCCATGTCGCGAATACGCTCCGATTACTGGCTTTGGATCCAAAAGTTAAAAAGCTTGTTGAAGAAGGCTTGTTGAGTGCAGGCCATGCACGCACGTTGATTGGTGTCGATGGCGCCTATGACAAGGCTAAGAAAATTATTGAGAAAAGCCTCAGTGTTCGCGAAGCCGAAAAACTAGCACGCCAATCTGAAACGAAATCATCAAAGAAACCCAAATCAGGCAAAGCAAAAGATGTTGATACCATCGCATTAGAGCGAGACTTGAGTAATTTGTTAGGACTAAAGGTTACCGTAGACGGTAACGGTAAAAAGGGCGTTCTTCGGATCGCGTATGATGATCTTGATCAACTCGACCTGGTTATAGAAAAACTAAAATCGCATGAAAATGCGCCAAAACCAATAGTGATGGATCAACCTCAAAAAAAGCCAAAACCAGCGCCAGAAAAAGAAGAAACCCCAAAGCTTTCCGTTAGTTTAAAGCCAAAACGTTAGTTCTTTCAATAGGTTAGCGTTTATTCCGACGTGCGGCCTGCGCAAGTTGAATCATGGTTCTTTCGCATATACTCCGGTCTATATCGAGCCCGGATTTGCAATCCCGTTCCGTTTGTAAGAGCAGACCAAGCGCTCGCGCGAGATCCGATACCGACCAGGCATTAGCTTGCGCGATAAAGCTATCCATTACTTTGAAAAAAACAGGCGGCCGGAGACGTTTAACAGCTTCTCCAATTGATCCCCCATTTGCGGCATTCGATTTCGCTTGATGAAGTCGATCGAGATGCCGTTGCACGCCGCGAATGATAGCGATGACGGCGGTGCCTTCTGAAAACGCCCGATCCATGGCAATGCTCAACCGGTTCTGATCGCCCGCACCGACGGCAAACGCTATCTCATCCAGAGATGTTGTCTTTATATCGCCGATTGCGGCTTCAACATCGGCTTCTGTTATTTTCGCACCAGAGTTTGGTCCGCCAACATAAAGCACAAGTTTGTCCAATTCTTGGCGTATTGCTAAACGGTCGGTGCCCAACCGAGCCATAAGTGCGGGTAAAGCGTCCGGTGCCAGGGAAACGCCCTCCTTTGAAAAATGTTCCCGCACCACTGCGCTTAAATCACGTCCTTCATCCGGATAACACCCGATCGCCGCTGTATCGTCTCGTTTCTCGAATAATGATCTTAGTTTTGATCTCGGATTGAGCTCCGCTGCCTCAAAAATTGCTGGTAACGCCCCCGCGCCAGCGTCTAACCATTCTTCAATAACAGGTGCGATTACATCGGTAAGATCCCGCACCCGAACCACCGACGCGCCCCCCATTAAGGACATGGCGTTTGAGGAATCTGCGAGCAACGCGCCGTCCTTTTTTAAGGCATCAGAAGAAATTTCAGTAATAGAAAACGGATCGTCTGAATCCGCGAAGTGTGATACCAGCGCTTTGCCTCTTTCTCTTATGAGACCTGAATCAGGCCCGAATAAAAGAATGCCGCGCACATTGTCTTGAGGTGATCTAAGAAAGGCTTCGGCTTTTCCACCATTTAGCTTCACTGACGCAAAACCTTCGTGTCAGTGCTTGTCAGATAGGCAGCAAGTCGAATACGAATTTGTTGGGCGAGATCATCGAGCGCGCGCTCACGGGCACCTTTTTCAGCCATTAAAGTCTGAAACTCTGACCGAAAAATATTGTAACCACTCGAAGAAGACACAAGATCTGAGTGGACTCCCCCGCTGCCAGATATACGCCGAAGCCGAACACTGCCTCTCACCGTAAGATTCGCACGCGTCGCTTCGGCACTCCGTTGAACGGCAAGACTACTTGTACTCTCGGTGAGGGAAATATCCAAAACAAAATTGGCTTCACCCCGACGCCCTTTCGGATGAAGAAGGCGCACCAGTGCATTTCGCAAATACTGTCCTTCCCGGTCAGGGATGTTGGCAATTATAACGCGTTGCAACTCATCGAACGCATAGACGCCCTGCACAGTGGCATCTTCGTTCGGCGGTGCATACAAAGGCCGAAACCCGCACGCACTCGTCACGAGCAATACAACCGTTAAAACTGTGGCTCTAAACAACAACATTGACGATCTTGTTTGGGACAACAACAATTTTTCGCACGTCCTTACCCTCGATGAAACTTTGCACACCGTCCAGCGCCAGCGCTGCCTGCTCTATTGTTTCTTTATCTGCATCTTTTGCAATATCAAGTGTACCACGAAGTTTGCCATTTACCTGAACCGCAACAGTGACGTTTTCATCAACAAGCATCGCTTGATCAGCTTTTGGCCATGCAGTATCTGCGATGAGCGTCTTATGCCCAAGGGATTGCCAAACCTCTTCGGCTAAATGAGGCATCAGGGGCCCGATCAAAATGGTCAGGGTCTCGCTCGCAAATCTGAGCACCCACGGTGCGCCTGGGTCATTGTTCTTCATGGCTTCGACGGCATTGCTGAGTTCACGTATCCTTGCCACAGCCTTATTGAAATGAAATCTCTCAAGATCATCTGTAACAGCGACGACAGTTCGATGGACAAGACGCTCCACGTCTGCAGCTTGCCCTTCGACATGCGCCGGGCGATCAGCGCCCAGGACGGCAAGCTCAAATGGAGGTTCGGAAACCAAGCGCCACAATCGATTGACGTATCGCCAGGCACCCTCAACACCGGAATCAGTCCAGTCCAGATCACGGTCAGGCGGGCTATCTGAAAGCATAAACAAGCGCGCGGTATCCGCCCCGTAGGTCTCAATAATTTCTTCAGGGTCCACGACGTTGCGCTTTGATTTGCTCATTTTTTCAGAGCGACCACGCGTTACCTCGCCGCCCGATTGGTCTTTGAATGTTCCATTTTCTCCCGCGACGACATCCGTCGGGAAAAGCCACTTCCCGTCAGCACCCTTGTAAGTTTCGTGGCAGATCATACCCTGCGTCTGAAGGCCATCAAATGGTTCATCTATACCAAGGTAACCACATTGCTTGAGTGCGCGTGTGAAAAATCTTGAATAGAGTAAGTGCAGGACAGCATGCTCAATCCCGCCAATATATTGATCTACAGGAAGCCAATAGTCGGCAGCTGATCGCTCAAATGCCTGATCTGGCACCGGTGAACAGAACCTCGCGAAATACCATGAAGACTCAAAAAATGTATCGAAAGTGTCTGTTTCACGGACAGCCGCTTTGCCGCAAGTTGGGCAATCAACGTGTTTCCAGGTGGGGTGTTTGTCCAGCGGATTGCCGGCAACGGAAATATCAATGTCTTCAGGCAAAACGACCGGCAGCTCTGCAGCGGGTACGGGCACGGCGCCGCAGGAATCACAGTGAACGATAGGGATTGGACAACCCCAATAGCGCTGTCTGGATACACCCCAATCGCGGAGCCTGAAGTTCACCTGTTTTTCGCCGGTACCCTTATCTTCGAACCATTGAATAATCTCAGCCTTGGCATCAGGAACAGATTTTCCGTTCAGGAAATCAGAATTAATGATCAAACCGTCACCTGTATACGCCTCGTTCCCGACGCTAAAGGCCGCGCTGTCTTCGGATTGAGGACACACAACCGGCGTGACAGGAAGATCATACTTTCGGGCAAAATCCAGGTCCCTTTGGTCATGCGCAGGGCATCCAAAAATTGCCCCTGTGCCGTAGTCCATCAGAACAAAGTTGGCGACATAAACAGGCAGTGTCTCTCCCTTGATCACCGGATGTTCACAGCGAAGCCCCGTATCGAAGCCGAGCTTCTCAGCCGTTTCGATAGCGGCTTCTGAAGTTGCCATGCGATTGCAGGCCGCAATGAATTCTGCCAATTCAGAATTGGACTCGGCGATCTCTGCAGCGATGGGATGATTGGCAGAAATAGCCATGAAAGACGCGCCAAAAATCGTGTCTGGCCGGGTCGTGTACACATCCAACGGCTCGTCCCGATCCACAATCTTAAAGGCGATATGCGCCCCCTCGGACCGACCAATCCAGTTATGCTGCATTGTTCGTACGCGGTCGGGCCAGCGCTCCAGGCCCTCAAGCGCTTCCAGAAGTTCGTCAGCGTAAGCTGTGATCTTTAAGAACCATTGGGCCAGTTTGCGTTTCTCAACTTCAGCGCCGGACCGCCAGCCCTTTCCATCGATGACCTGCTCATTCGCGAGTACTGTATTTTCAACAGGGTCCCAGTTTACCCAAGATTCCTTTCGGTACACCAAATCGGCATCCAGAAAATCCAAAAACATTTTCTGCTCGTGCTGATAATACTCAGGATCACAGGTCGCAATTTCGCGGCGCCAGTCATAGGCCAGTCCCATTGATTTGAGCTGGTCACGCATGGAGGCAATGTTTTCATGGGTCCACTTTGCCGGATGAACGTTGTTTTCCTTGGCCGCATTTTCAGCAGGCAAACCAAAGGCGTCCCAGCCCATCGGATGTAGTACGTTATAGCCCTGCGCCCGTCGAAACCGGGTGACAAGATCGCCCAGCGTATAATTTCGAACGTGGCCCATATGAATACGGCCGGAAGGATAAGGAAACATCTCGAGGACGTAATATTTTTGTTTTGATGTGTCTTCTTCGACCTCAAAACACTTTTGCTCCGCCCACAGTTTCTGCCATTTGGCTTCTGTTTCTTTAACGCTATATCGAGACATCTATCGGGAACTCACAAATTTCATCAGGCAACGATTTTTCGCTGCATGTTTGATTTACTTATGCCAACACGGGCGTGGAATTTTCTACTTGGATGTTAGGGTTTGATGCCGCAGCATCCGCGCCTTTGTAAGAATTGAATCTTCAACCTTTGGCGCGGTTCCGTCCGGCACAGTTGAATCCGCCCAGGCACCCGAGCGATCACGGAGCTGACGGAAAACCGATACCTTAACGCCATCCGCTCTCAATGTTCTTCCCAGAATATATACATTCAACTTAAAGCGTTCACTTGGTGATTCCGGCGGGCTGTACCAGTCAGTCAGAATGACACCGCCAAACGCATCCGCAGTATTGATGGGCATAAAAGAAATAGTTTCGAGAGAGGCGCGCCAGAGAAAGCTGTTTACGCCTAAAGAATTGCCGTCATTTTTGTTGTCATCGTCGCCTAGGAAATTGAACCCACCATCACCAAAAATGGTCTTTCGGTTCTTAAAATCGGTATTTTCATTGTCATTGAGATCGTTGGTATTTCTTGGATCCAAAGGCGTGTATGAACAACCCGCAACCAAGATACATACGGCCGCAAAAGCCACAAGGTATCGACCTTGTTTGATCTTTCCAAATGTCATGTGCCGTAGTCCTTTAGTCCCAGATACTAAATTCAAAATTTATATGCCCAGATTTAATGCTCAAAGCCATTCTTTAATACACTAAATGCCTGGAATCTACCAGACATTGGCGATGATTTTAGATCGAAATGATTTAGTGTTCCGGATTGAGTTTTTCAAACAAGCTAATCCCGGCGATGCCAACAGCACCCGCCATCAAAATGCGCCGCGATTGGTGCACCGACATTCCCCCAAGCCCCACAACCGGAAGTGACGTATTTCGACAGATGGTGGCAAATCGTGGGAGGCCTAGGGATGCGCTACCCGGATGGCTTTTCGTCGCAAATACCGGTGATAGCAGGTATGCATCCACACCGAACCAGGCGGCCTTGCGTAATGACCATGCCGAGTGCGCGGATGACGTCAGAATACTCGGTTGGAGGCGGGTAATATCCGTTTTCTTCCAATGCTTTAAGCCACGTTCAGGAATATGGATGCCATCGCCCAAGAATGTCCTTGGCGGTCTGCTTAGCGACGCGATTAACGTGACACCATGGGCCCGGCAACCCGGTAGCAGCCGGCGCAATGTCTCAAATTGTCGGTCGCTGTCGGTATCGCGCACGATCACCGCACTTTGATCTGGCAGATCCGGAATGAGGGAGGCTGGATCGGGTAGCCTATCGATGTCCGTCATGACGTACCACAACGGGAGTCCTGGCGGCAGATGATTGTCTTGGCGAACCAGTCTTGGTAACGTCCGTGTCATTGAAAAAGGCATACCAGCAATATGAACCAAATCGTTGATCCGGCAAAGAATCTAAAATCAATAGAGGCAGAGATTGCATCGGCAGCAGAGTCTGTGTCACGGCAACCTTCTTCGGTTGGCCTTGTTGCGGTGTCAAAGATCCATGATGAAGAACGTATTCGTCCGGTTTTGCAGGCGGGGCACCGTATTTTCGGCGAGAACCGGGTTCAGGAAGCGATGGGTAAGTGGCCGCAGTTACGCGAAGACTTTGGTGATATCGAACTGCATCTGATCGGCCCGTTGCAATCGAACAAGGTTAAAGACGCCGTGGCAACTTTTGACGTTATCGAAACAGTCGATCGGCCTAAAATTGCACGGGCTCTGGCTAAGGAATTTGAGCGCACGGGGCGTGATCTTGGATGCTTTATACAGGTGAATACTGGCGAGGAACCCCAGAAAGCCGGGGTTTTGCCTGAAGATATCGATGCATTTGTTGATATGTGTCGTAATGACCTCGGCCTGAAGATTTTGGGGCTCATGTGCATCCCACCTATTGACGAGGAGCCCGCATTACATTTCGCCCTTTTAGCTGAGATGGCGGCACGAAACGAGCTTTCAGGATTGAGCATGGGCATGAGCGCCGATTATGAAACGGCTATCAAGCTTGGCGCGACACATGTTCGTGTCGGCACGGCTATATTTGGTCAACGGCCAAAGACCTAAACCTGCGTGCTTGCAGCCTCAAAGATTTCAATTTTTGTACGTGTCGACCATTCTGGTAACAGCTGCAGCAGATCTTTTTTTGCGAGCGCGATACAGCCTTCTGTTGGGGCATAATTTGGTTTGGCAATATGGATGAAAACAGCGCTACCAGCACCGGAAACAACGGGATTGTTGTTGTGGCCTATTTCGATCACCAGGTCATATACGTTATCGGCACGCCACATTTTTTCGTGGCGCGCATCAAAGGGTAGTTTGACAGGTTTGTTGTAGCTTGGATGCGCTGGATCGTCGCACCACCCATCGTCGGCACTGATCGTCTGGCTTGGTAAGTCAGATTGAATTGATGCGATTTTGTCGGCGCGCCAGAAAAGTCTAAGCAATGGGAAAACGCCAGTGGGTGTCGCGCCATCTCCCTCAACTTTGTCCGTTGTGACGCCCCCACGACCGAGTGCGCAGCGAAAATCTTTATTTCCAAAAGTCAGCTGTCCGTCGGCGTAAACTTTAATATTCATTGTTGTCTGACCTTAACGGCGGTTTATCACCGCCTTTTTAACCCCGGCCACTTCCATGAAGATTTGCCGCTGATTCATAAGCCCAGGACGCCGAACGGGCATCTGCGCTTAATGTGATCACCGCAGCCAGTTCCTCCTGCAATGACGCCCAGGGTTGTTCTTGATTTATAAACGGGGCGGCGTCCGGAAATGCTGGTGTGGTCGCTTTGTTACGTGGCGCTTTATCTTGTTCCGTCGTGTTTCGACGTGCCCAGTGATGCTCCTGGCGAGCCCAAGCGATAACAGGATCGTTTGGATCAAGTTGTTGGGCTTGAGGTGAAGGTGTAGTCTCGTTGTGACTTGCCGCTAACACATCGCTTTCTTCATCAGGCGCAACCCACGATGCCATGTGTTCACCAATATCCATTCCCGTGTTTTCTTCAACAACGACGTTTGCCAAAGCGCCTGCGAGACCCAGAGGACCAAAGAATAGGGTAGATCCCATGACCCGAGGTGCCGCCGAAATCTCGTCTCCTGTTGTTTCACGGTAAAATGTCGAAACCACGGGAATATGCTGAAGCGGGTTAATAATATCGACGAGATCACCAAACGAGAATCCATCTTCACCAAAGAATGAAAACTCTTCGTCTTCCGATGTCTCTGCCGGTACCGAAAGCGCTAACTCTTGTGGTTGCGACCGCTTTGGCACGGATGGCTGATCTCCGATGTATGAAGGTGGCCAGTTCTGCTGTTGCTGAATTGATAGTGACATAAATTTCCCAACCCAAAAGTCCCAGCCCTATATAAGCAAAGGGTGTGCCAAAAAACATTGTTAAAAAACAAGGGGTTGAATATCAAACAACGGGTACTTTTAATGCTAAGGCAGAAACTGCCGAGCAATTTCAGGCGATCAAATCTGATGTCCTGAGCGAGATGCTTTTGTGTGAAGGTAAAATTCGTTGTGTTTATTTGATGGAAAAGAATGGGTTACCCGCTCAGTAATCTGGATGCCGTAGCGTTCCAGGGCATTCATTTTATCGGGATTGTTTGTCATGAGGCGGATTTTCGTAAACCCGAGTAGCTTCAACATGCGCGCAGCGGGCATGTAGACTCGTTCGTCAGATTCAAAGCCCAACTGTTCATTAGCGTCCATGGTATCAAAACCCAAGTCTTGCAGCTCATAAGCGCGAAGCTTGTTGATCAGGCCGATCCCTCGCCCTTCCTGTGCAAGATATAACAAAACGCCCGTACCCATTTTTTTGATTTCGCTCATCGCGCCCTGTAGCTGGTCGCCACAATCGCACCGCAGGCTGCCGAGCAAATCTCCGGTGAAACATTCTGAATGCAATCGAACCAGGGTCGGCTCATCTGGATTTGGTGAACCAATGACAATTGCGAGATGTTCCCGTCCTCCATCTGCCGGACGAAACGCAATCATGCGAGTATCATTTGCCTCGCTTATAGGCACTCGGGCCTCAGCAATTTGCTTTAAATTTCGAACGGCTGCACCTTCGAATTGAAAAATATCCCCGGTGTCGACCGTAAGGAAGTCGTGTCGATGTGCCCAGGTGACAATATCATCGACGTCTATCGGTGCCGTCACAGCAGCCGGTAGCAAGCGACTGATTTTTGTCAGCGCCACAGCTGCAGACGCACAGCCGTGCCCCTGATTTTCATGAATTGTGATCGATAACCGCTCACGGAGTTCATTGGTGACGCCTGTTTGTATCAAAGGATTTGCCAGAGCGCTGATTTCGGCAGCACTCAGCCCGCCTAACCCAGACACCTCGGCAATTTTGCCGACAGTTTCAGCGAGTCCGAGAACGGACGCCCGCCTGCCTGTAATTGCCAGCGATGGCATCCCGCCGCTTACAGATTGAAGTTGTTCAAGACTTTCGGGGGTCAGGCCTTCGGCGGCCAAGGCGAGGATGGATTGCCCCCCACCACCACTCACAACAACGGGACGACCACGGCGAAGTTCACCCATGGTCCGCTCGACGGATAAGACAGTAAGAGGCGCACGGGTTGCGGAAACCTCGTAGATCTCTGGTTTTTGTTTGTTGTGATCGGTCATTAGATCATCCTAGCATCTTTCCGCACGGGGCCGCTTAATATATAAGTCAAAGAAAGGAAAATACAAAATGACGGCATGTCGCTGGCAGAGCCAGACAAATCGTCAGAAAGGGTCATAAAATGAGTAACGGAAAGCGCATTCTTATTGTCGATGACGATGAAGATCTCGTGGAAATGCTGAGCGATCAGCTGAAGCTCCATGAAGAGTTTCAGGTCGTATTGGCAATGAGCGCGGCTGAGGGATTAGAAGTTACCAAGCAAAGCAACTTTGACATCATTTTGCTGGATGTTGGATTGCCGGATATGGATGGCCGTGAGGTTTGTCGGCTTATGCGCCGCGCAGGTGTACGGGCACCAATTATCATGCTGACCGGCGCAGATACAGATGCCGATACAATTTTGGGCCTTGATGCTGGCGCGAACGATTATGTGACGAAACCCTTTAAGCTCGGTGTGCTCTTGGCGCGGCTCAGAGCACATATTCGTCAACACGAGCGTAGTGACGATGCTGTATTTACAATCGGCCCCTATACCTTCCAGCCGGCAAACAAGTTACTCATGCACGAAGAAGAGCAAAGAAAGGTTCGGCTGACGGATAAAGAAACGGCTATCTTGAAGTATCTTTATCGTGCGGGGGACAAGCCGGTTGCCCGTGACAAGCTCTTAGATGAAGTTTGGGGATACAACGCTGCGGTGACCACGCACACGCTGGAGACGCATGTTTATCGATTGCGTCAGAAAATCGAAATGGATCCCTCGAGCGCCAAGCTTCTTGTGACCGAAGCTGGCGGATATAAGCTCGTCCCATAACACGTTATCAAGCAAAACGCCCAGCGCAGGGGTGCTGGCTGGGCGTCCTGGACCTAAAGATGGTCATGAACAGCAGGGCTGTTCATCGCGACGCCAAGGGGGGTAGGCGTTCGCGCAACGTATATATAGTCAGATTAAAATGATTTTAAAGTGAGCTCGCCAGCAATCTTACCGCCCCAGATCAAGGCCTGGGAAATCAGTTGCAAAGCGTTCGTCCGGGATTGGAAAATCAAATCGCGCGTTGATTAGCGTTAAGTCTGTGACGATCCCTTGCGCATCAACAATAGACCATTTCCTAAGCACAATCGGCTCATCCGTGAAAACCAATGTTAGTTCACCAGCCAATGGGTCCTTGGTCTGAACCATACTGACACGCATTGTATTTGCGCCTTGCTCAAAATTGGTCAGGGCGAGATCGCCATCGGTGAGTGAGAAATTTTCTCGTAACAAAAATGCTGCAGGCGTGTCGGCGACGGGAATGTGATTAACCTGTTGCAGTTCAGTATCGATATAACTGAGGTACTTACCATTCGCGACAATGAGGACGGGTGTTGGGGGTGCATATTCAATACGCAGGCGCTCTGGTCTGGATAATAGAATCTTGCCATTAGCCGACTCACCGTTCGATGAGATTTGAAGGAATTCGGCCTGTAGTGTCTTGATACTATCCAGATAGGTCTCAATACGTTTGAGAGATTTAGTGATGTCTGGCGTGACTTTGATAGCAGTAGCGGCCGAGCTGCCGTCGGGCATCCCAAGCAAAACAAACAATGATAAAAGCGCACCGTATAAATATCTCATGCGCGTTTCTAGGATCATATTGTGGCAACGTAAAGGCGGATGCAGTTCTATTTCAGACTTGGCTAATCAGGCCGAATGATCACCAATCAGAACTTCGCGGCGCCCGACACGGTTCGCGGCGCTGACAACGCCTTCACGTTCCATCATCTCAACGATGCGCGCGGCGCGGTTATATCCGATTTGAAAATGTCGTTGAATGAAGCTTGTTGATGCTTTGCCCTCACGCGCGACCAAAGCCACAGCTTTGTCATAATGCTCGTCATATTCAGAGTTACCTTCGCCGGGGTCTTCGCCAAGCATCGGCTCGCCGTTGTCTTCGGTCACAGACTCAATATAGTCTGGTGCGGCCTGAGTTTTCAGATGACCAACAATGCGTTCGACTTCTTCGTCCGAGACAAACGGGCCGTGGACGCGCGATATCCGACCACCGCCTGCCATGTAAAGCATATCGCCTTGGCCCAGAAGCTGTTCCGCGCCCTGTTCGCCAAGAATTGTCCGACTGTCGATCTTGGATGTAACCTGGAAACTAATCCGTGACGGGAAGTTCGCTTTGATTGTACCCGTGATCACATCAACGGATGGTCTTTGCGTCGCCATCATGAGGTGGATGCCAGCAGCACGGGCCATCTGCGCCAGGCGTTGGATCGCGGCTTCGACGTCTTTACCGGCAACCAGCATAAGGTCTGCCATCTCGTCCACAACGACGACAATGTAAGGAATTGGATCCGTTGGAAGTGGCTGTTCTTCATGGATTGGCTTGCCGTCTTCATCAAATCCGGTTTGAACAGTGCGGGTCAGCACTTCCTTTTTCTTTTTTGCTTCGGCCAGGCGAGCGTTGTACCCGCCAATATTGCGAACGCCCATCTGGCTCATATTGCGGTAGCGATCTTCCATTTCACGGACGACCCATTTAAGTGCGACCACGGCTTTTGTCGGGTCGGTGACAACGGGTGTCAGAAGATGTGGGATGTCCTGATAAACAGACAATTCAAGCATCTTCGGGTCGATCATGATGAACTTACACTGATCAGGTGACAGGTTATAAAGAAGCGACAAGATCATCGTGTTCATCGCAACTGACTTACCAGAGCCTGTTGTACCCGCGATTAACAGATGAGGCATTCGCGCCAGATCAACGGTTATGGGCCCGCCGCCAATATCTTTTCCTAGAGCAAGTGGGAGCTCGGCTTTGGTTTTTTCAAAGTCGTTCGAACTCAATAATTCACGCAGGTGAACAATCTCGCGGTCCGCATTTGGCATTTCTATACCAATCACATTTCGGCCCGGCACAACCGCGACACGGACAGAAACCGCACTCATGGACCGCGCAATATCATCCGACAGGCCAATGACCCGTGATGTCTTTGTGCCTGGTGCAGGTTCAAGTTCATACAATGTGACAACGGGTCCGGGGCGAACCTTAACGATTTCACCTTTGACGCCGTATTCCTCAAGCACCGTCGAAAGATACCGTGCATTTTGTTGTAAGGCTTCACGGCTTTCGCGGCTTTCTTCGCGTGTCGCCATTGGCAGGTCAAGAATCTCCAGTGGCGGTGTCGCGTAATCATCATCAGGCCCAAGTGGCAGCGACTGTTGGCGTCGCGCCTCGGCTTTGCGACCTGTCTTCGCTCGCTTTGGACGCGGATCGACAACCGGCGCGGCCGGTTTATCACTGGACCGGGCATAAGTTACGTCAAGCACACCGCCGGCAGGAATGTGCTCGTCGTCGCGGTCATTGTCCTGGGGTTCATCTGTATCGCGTGCTGGCATGATGTCTTGCAGGCGATCACGCAACGCGATTGTTTTATCGCCAAGTCCGCGCGCAGCATCGTAGGCATCCTGGCTGAGTGCATACCCCTGTTTCATGCCGCGCCATGATGTGTGCGCTGCCGTGATCCAGTCCTTTGGGCGCATCCCAAGTGCGATAACACCGGCGCTTAGCGAAAGAACACCGAGCACCCAGATCGTGGCGGTTTCGCCGCCCCGAATGCCGACACGATGGATCCAGACCATTAGCTCGTTGTATGCAAGTGACCCGGCGACGCCACCGAGCCCGGATACAAGCGGCCAACCGTTTGGAACACCGACACCGGCAAGAAAAACGGCGGTCAGGATAATAGCCAGCACCAGCCATCCAAGGCGTCCGATTGGTTTTGCCAAAGTGCCATGTGTGAGAATAAGTGCAGCCCACACGGATAACACGGCTGGCAGCAGCAACGCTGCATACCCGATGAGCTGTAGTGTCAGGTCTGCAAAAATTGCGCCCCATTGGCCGGCAAGATTGATGGGCTGATTGTCGGTCGCACTATTCAAAGAAGGATCACCCGGCGCGTACGTCAGTATAGCGGCACCAATGACGGCGGAAACGCCGACCAGACTTAGTCCAAGCATTTGCCAGCAACGTCGTTTTAAGGCAGCTGCAACAGTTGCAGGTAAAAGTGGCTCTGAATTACGGCCATTTGAATTTGCACGAAGAACAGTCATGTATCTGTCGTAAGCTGCGTTTCTTTACAAGAGGTTAACGGGCGTATTTGCATCAAGATGATAGAAGAAATCGCGGCTTAACATAAATTAACCACAAGATGTCGGGGGTCCCATTAATAGCTATTTTGGAAGCTGAATCTCGCTTACGAATCGCACGGGATCGATTCGAAAAAAAGCCAGGCGGGGGGACCGCCTGGCTTTCTGGGGAAACCTCTGATCTTGGAGGAGTATCAGAAGGTTTGGGAGCCTTTACCAAATTCCGGATAAGCTTCCATGCCGCATTCTGTTCGATCGAGGCCAAGAACCTCATCTTCTTCAGAGACACGAAGGCCCATGGTGACTTTCAAGATCATCCAGACAATGGCGCTTGAGATCGCGACAAAGGCACCGATTGCAACGATGCCAATCGCCTGCGTGGCAATTGAACCGCCGCCAAAGATGCCGACAGCAATTGTGCCCCAAATCCCCGCAACCAAGTGTGCAGAGATGGCGCCAACCACATCGTCGATCTTCATCTTGTCGATCAATGGCACGGCAAACACAACCAAAGCACCGCCGGTACCACCAACAATTATTGCAATCAGGTGGTTCTGCAGATCTGGACCTGCAGTGATTGCGACAAGACCACCAATCGCCCCGTTAAGTGCCAGTGATACGTCGACTTTCTTGTAGATCACCTGTGCGATAATCATAGCAACAACCACACCAGCAGCAGCTGCCAGGTTTGTATTCACATAGACAATCGACATCGCCGTTGCATCAAGTGCTGAACCCAGTGCGAGCTGTGATCCGCCATTGAAGCCAAACCACCCGAACCAAAGGATAAAGGTTCCCAAGGTTGCCAGTGGAATGTTCGCACCTGGAAGGGCGCGAATGCTGCCGTCTGGACCATACTTGCCGTTACGTGCACCAAGTATGATGGCACCCGTTAAAGCTGCCCAGCCGCCGGTTGAGTGAACAAGTGTTGAGCCTGCAAAATCGCTGAAGCCCATCTCGGCGAGCCAGCCACCGCCCCAAACCCAGGACGCCTGGATCGGATAAATGATGCCGGTCAGAACGACCACAAAGATCATGAACGGCCAAAACTTGATACGTTCAGCGACCGTCCCCGATACGATAGATGCCGCAGTTGCCACAAACACCATCTGGAAGAACCAGTCAGAAGCAACCGAATACCCTGTGTCAGAAACAGCACTGACCATGGCCGCTGTTGCTTCATCGGCATTGATGAGGGCCAACTCGTCACCGGATGGATTGTAGAACATTGCGATGGCCCCCATAAATCCACCTTCTGGCACATCGACGTACATTAAGTTGTAGCCAATCAGGTAGAACATGATGCCGGCGACCGAATAGAGCGCGATATTTTTGAGACAGATCGTCGCCGTGTTTTTGGATCGGACAAGTCCAGACTCGAGCATGGCAAAGCCCGCAGCCATGAACATCACCAAGACACCATGGATCAAAAAGGCGAACGTATTGAATACGAACGCGGTTTCAGTGGTTACATCAGCGGCGGCGGGGCCTGCGCCCAACACGATTGCGGCTGCTGCACTGGCCGAGACTAAGCCCCGGCGCTTGTTTTCAAGCAGAAATTTCATGGTTTTCATCTCCTAGAGCGCTTCTGCGTTGGTTTCGCCGGTTCTGATCCGAACGGCACTGTCGAGGGAGAAGACAAAGATTTTGCCGTCACCAATTTTCCCCGTCATTGCAGATTTATGAACAGTTTCAACTACTTGCTCGACTAGATCGTCGACGCACGCGATTTCAATTTTGACTTTTGGCAAGAAATTTACCTGGTATTCTGCGCCGCGATAAATCTCGGCCTGACCTTTCTGACGCCCAAAGCCTTTAACTTCAGATACAGTCATGCCTTCGATGCCAAGAGGGGTTAGTGCTTCACGCACTTCCTCAAGCTTAAAGGGCTTTATCACCGCCATGATCATTTTCATGATGAACTCCTTCCGGTGCATTTTGAGACAGCTATGATGCTCTCTCGTTGGGTTATGAGGCCTGCGCGGCCGCTACCGAAACGATTACAAGGTTCGTGCCAGTTTTATAGAAACCCATAAAGCCTTGTATTTTCAATTGGATAGATACAAAATCGCTGGAATCGATTGGCAAAATAAAGGAAAATATGCCTAATATTTAGACGTTATATATGAATGATTATTATTTAATCATTTAGTTTTGCTGGACAGGGCGTTTCTTTGAGGTCACCTATATTTCATGAATAAGGTATCGCACGAACCCAATGCTAAGACGGCTGATATCCTCATCATCGGCGGTGGGCTTGTTGGTGCGGTTGCAGCGCGTGCCTTGTCGAACGCGGGGTTGGGCGTTGTTGTGGTTGACGGGCAGGATCCTGCGCTGGCGACTGCTGCCGAATTTGACGGCCGGGCATCAGCGATCGCAGCGGCGTCGAAACGGCTCTTGAGTGCTATCAGTGTATGGCCACACTTGGACGACAAAGTGGCGCCGATACTCGACATTCGGGTCGCCGACGGGTCATCACCCGTATTTCTGCATTATGATCATGAAGACGTCGGCGTTGGGCCGCTTGGGTACCTCGCCGAGAACCGCCACATTCGATCCGCTGCTCTGAATGCATTGGAGAGCGATCCAAATATTCATTTTCTTGCGCCCATGCGTGTAGAGACACTTATTCGCGAGACTAACCTCGTCACCGCGACACTTTCCGATGGATCAATAGTGACGGCCTCGTTAGCGGTTGCGGCAGATGGGCGCGGCTCGAAAACCCGTCAGGAAGCGGGTATCAAAACGACAGATTGGAGATACCCTCAAGAAGCGATTGTATGCACAGTCGAACATGAGAAACCGCATGGCTTTGTTGCCCACGAACATTTTTTGCCCGCGGGGCCCTTTGCCATACTTCCGTTAAAGGGAACGCCGGAGCGACCGGGCCAACGGTCTTCGATCGTCTGGACGGAGCGCGCTGACCATGCAAAACAGTTCGTCGCGCTGAATGATGCAGACTTTATTCTTGAGCTGTCACGCCGGTTTGGCGATTTCATGGGAAAACTCTCGGTCGTCGGCCCTCGGTTTTGTCATCCACTCGGTCTTCAGTTTGCAGTTTCCTCGGTCGCATCCCGTCTGGTTCTTATTGGTGATGCGGATCATGGGATGCACCCGATAGCCGGACAGGGCTTGAATATGGGATACCGGGATGTTGCGGCCCTTGTCGACGTGCTCACAGAAGCCAAGCGTGTTGGGTTGGATATTGGTAGTGCTGCTGTTCTTGAGCGTTATCAACGCTGGCGGCGCTTTGATAACACCTTGATGTTAGCGGTCACCGACGGTCTCAATAAACTCTTTTCCAATGATATTGCGCCGATAAGGTTGGCCCGTGATATTGGACTGGGTGGTGTCAATCGCTTGCCGTCGTTGAAGAAAGTCCTCATGCAATCGGCGATGGGACTAAGCGGCGATCTGCCGACGCTCATGCGCGCAGATTAAGGGTCTCGGCTGAGGCCCTGAGCTTCGAGCTCCGATATATACCCGTTCCAAAGCTCGTCTTTCCGCTCCCCCATGTCATGGAGGAAATCCCATGAGAAGATACCGGTGTCATGCATGTCATCGAACTTAATTCGGATGGCATAATTCCCGACAGCTTCAATACCCATAATCCCGACATGCCGGCGACCGGCGACGGTCTTCTTCTGACTTGGTCCGTGGCCCTGAACTTCCGCAGATGGACTTTCGACGCGCAGTAATTCCGCCGGCAGGGACATTGTCACGCCGCCTTCGAAATCAATGTCGAGGATCTTCTCCTCGCGCCGCAAACGGATCTCTACAGGTCGGTGTTTTTGACTAAAAGTATCTGCCAATGCCTATTCCTTTTCGGCCGAGCTATCTATGGCCATGTCGTCTATTTCCCGCGCTTCATCTGCGAGCATAATAGGAATGCCATCACGGATCGGAAAGGCAAGACCGGCTTTTTCGCTGATCAGTTCTTGTTTTTCCCGGTCATATCTCAAGGTGCCTTTCGTGACAGGGCACACGAGTATTTCCAGCAATTTCGGATCAACTTCGGTCGCGGATGATGAACTCATGATGTTTACTCCTGAAAACCTGTCTTATTGGGTAAAGTCTGACGAAGCGGAACCTGACGCAAAGGCGGCTATCTCCAGAATATTGGTCAATAACTCACCTCGTTGAAGAGTCGTCGCGCATTCCAACAATGCCTGTTTCTCCCCCGGATCAAAAGGACATGACATTGCCAGTGTGGTTACAAGGTCCTGATCCGAGCTCTCAGAAATCCCATCGGTATCCGCTGAAATCCCGTTGAGATCAAAATACTTGGTCATTGCCGCAAGCAACCGATCCCGATCTTCAATGTGTTCCACCGCGCCATCGTTGTCCAAATTCAGATCAGTCGTAAAAGGTCCATAGTCGGCGCGCACACGTCGATACCCATCGTGTGCCTCAAGTTCCTCCATAACCCGGAACCGAATAACACCATCTAAAACGATCAAATATCGACCATCTTCAGACTCAGCGAACTGCACGATACGCCCTGCACACCCAACCTCATACAACATAATTCCGTCAGGTAATAAATGTTCATCCCGCTCAGCCACAGGCTGGATCATACCGATCAAACGAGACCCCTTGAGTGCATCCTCAACCATGTTGAGATAACGCGGCTCAAATATATTCAATGGAAGATGTCCACCCGGCAAAAGCATTGCGCCGGGCAACGGAAACACTGGAATCTCTTCCGGGAGAGTATCCAGTGTTGGCTTCCGCACGCGTTCCGTCATTTGCCCGGCCCCCAAATTATGAGAACAGAACCGATGACAAACGGCGTCGTCCGGATTTTGTCAATTCGTGGGTTGGCCCGAGCGCATCAAAAATCTTAATGAGGTTTTCTCGTCCGGCACCCTCATTCCAATCCTTGTTTTGGCGTACGATCTCGAGCAACTCATCAATGGCTTGCTCGTTGCGCTTCGCCGCATACAGGCCTAAAGCCAGGTCCAGGCGCGCCTGAAGGTCCTTTGGGTTCGCGTCGACTTTGGCCTGCAGCTCAACAGTATCCCCTGCATCATCGGCTACGGCATCCAGCTCGAAAGTCGAAATAGCAGCCGCAATCAGAGATTTCATTTTCCAGGCTTCTGGCAGGCCCTCAATCATGTCGCGCGCGGTGTCTCGCTCGTCAGCTGCAACGGCAGCACGTATCATGCCCGCCACGGCGCGTTCGTTCTCAGGACTTTCCTGTTGTGCCTGACCATATAGCGCCAAAGCCTCCAATGGATCGTTGCCTTCAAACAATGCATCTGCCTGATCCAGGAGTTGATCCAAAGACCCTTTCGCACCGTCGGTGAGCTTTCCAATGAAAGTTTTTAGCTCGCTTTCAGGCACAGCGCCCATGAAACCGTCAACAGGTTGGCCATCTTTGAAGGCGTAAACCGCCGGGATCGACTGAACCCGCATCTGCGCGGCGAGTTCCTGGTTCTCGTCAACATTGACCTTTACCATTTTGACGGTGCCACCGGCTTCGCGTACTAGCTTCTCCAGCATCGGGCCCAGTTGTTTACAAGGACCACACCATGGCGCCCAAAAATCAACAATCACCGGCACTTGCGCTGATTGTTCAATGACATCCACCATAAAGCTGTTGGTGTCGGACTCTTTGATCAGATCGCCGCTTGCACTGCCGACAGTTTTTGCATCCAACCCTTCTGAAGACTGTGGATCCAGTATAATCCCGGGCGCGGCGGCTGGTTGTTGGCCAGCGCCTTCCGGTGTACTCGGGGCTGTGCCATGTGGATCTTCTTTTGGCGACATGCTGCCATCCGGGTTCATCACAAATTCCATTTTCAAAGTCCTCCGCCCGCACTGGGGCTTACATTCTACCGTCAATTACACATATAGATGGACGACTAGACTGCATACGGCAAGCCTTTGCGCGAAACTGTTTTTTGAAACCCGAAGAACACTCTGAAAACCCGCAATTTGCCTGTAATTAAATAAATGACATTTCACGCTTGAAAAGCGTTGGGCGATGCGTATTATCCCCTCCGCTTCCAGCGTTGCTGGAAATCAGAAGGACGCGGGCGTAGCTCAGGGGTAGAGCGCAACCTTGCCAAGGTTGAAGTCGTGAGTTCGAATCTCATCGCCCGCTCCATTCTCTTAATTACCTTTATCGCTAATCAACAATTTGGTTGCCGCATTAACAAATGGCATGCGGATGACTTATACTATTCAACTCACGAGCATCTTTTAGCGACACTATGATTGGTCAAGATAGCCTTGGACGAACGCCCATCATATGTTGTAGAAAGCACCCTAGTCATGGCGTACGAAGCAAAAACGACTTACGGCATCTTAATTCGGAGATCTAAATGAATTACATATTGCTCGCATTAGCACTTGTCGCTTTGCCTAGCCAAGCGCATGCATATATTGATCCAGGCGCGGGCAGCATGTTTTTGCAAATGTTGATTGCTGCCGTCGTTTTTGGCGGGGTCATGATTAAAATGTGGTGGACTCGCATCAAGATGTTTTTCACGGGGAAAAAAGAACCGCGTGATCATGGCCAGGACAACTCCACGTTACCGAAATGACGACTCCAAAGCACGTTAGCGGGTCTTTTCGCGACCCAAGTGGCAGAATTTTTGTACAGGACGACCGGATTTTCCGCACCGTGAATGAGTGCGCGATCGATAATTTTTCTGATGTTGTGAATACTGGCTTACTTACGGATCTCGTAAAGTCTGGCGCACTTGTTGATTGGGAAGATGTCACATCAGAAGCAACGGATCTTGCATCAATGGATCGTGTTGTGAAGGTATTGGAACATCCTTCACTTGAAATGATAACATATCCTTATGAATGGTCATTTGGGGCTTTGAAAGCGGCAGCGCTCGCACACTTGGAAATCCAGATAAATGCAATTGACCGCAATGTCGTTCTCTCAGATGCGACGGCGTATAACATTCAATTCCAAGGCCCACGACCAGTTTTCATCGATCATCTATCTTTTCGCATGTATCAGGATGGCGAATTCTGGGTCGGACATCGGCAGTTTTGCGAACAGTTTTTAAATCCACTTCTGCTGCGCGCCAGATGCGGGATACCTCATAATGATTGGGTTCGTGGCAATCTGGAGGGGATCTCCAATTTATCAATGGCGACCGTTCTTCCCTGGTTTGATAGATTTAAGCCACGAATACTAACCAACGTTTTTATGCCCGCATGGTTCGAAGGCAAGAAACGAAAATCAACAAATGCCGAAGTCGCAAAATCAATTGCCACACGGAAGATGCCTGTTGCTGGCTATCGCGGCATGCTGTGTTCCTTGCAGAATCTTATCAAGAGCCTTAATCCGCCAGATGTAACGACAGTATGGGGCGATTACGCAGACAACACGAGCTACTCAACAGATGAAACACAAAAAAAGCGGGCGATGATCGCTGAATTTTGCGGCAAGCTGAAGCCGAATATTGTCTGGGACATTGGTTGCAACACAGGTGAGTACTCCAAAGTGGCGCTAGAGAATGGTGCCCACAACGCGTTTGGCTTCGAATTTGATAGCGGCGCGTTGGAGCAGGCGTATGCGCGCGCGGTCAAAGAGGAATTGGCGTTTTTCCCGTTATTTATGGATGTGGCCAACCCGTCTCCATCGCAGGGTTGGAATCAAGCAGAGCGTGATGGCCTATCAGAACGACGCAATGCAAACTCAGTGATAGCACTCGCGGTCATCCACCATATGTGCATTGGACGAAATATTCCTCTTGAAGCTGCTGTTTCCTGGCTGGTTGGTCATGCACCCACCGGGCTTATAGAGTTTGTTCCTAAAAACGATCCTATGGTCATTGAATTGTTAAGACTGCGGGATGACGTTTTCGACGACTATACCAATGAGCATTTTGATCATTGCCTCCTAAAGACGGCCCGGATTGTTAAAGAAGAGACAATCACGGAACATGGACGCCGATTGGTTTGGTATGAGCGCAAATAATCTTTGATTGTTATTCCGGGTACAAGGGTAGAACTGCAATTTGGCCGTTCGCCGCGCGATATGAAATATCATCGATATAACTTGGTGCGTTGCCTTTAAGGCAGCCTTCTATAAACCTGAATGTATTGAACGAAGTCATGCTCGAATAGAGGTCTTCTTTGCACCGACTTGGCACACGCATGACATTTAGAATGCCGTATCGCATTTCAATGTCTTGCGGGGCCCATTTTTCTACAGGCAAGCTGAGCATCGGCGATAGAATGAATCCATGATCGCTTTGAAAAATAACAATGGCATTGGGGTCTTTTTCGAGTATCAGGCCGATATTTTCTGAAATCTGCTTGTTCAAACATTTTACGGTGTTCACATAATCTGCGTCTCGATCAAGGGTACTAGCTTCCTCAAAGTACAATTCGTTTCCAGTCGCATCGCAGTTTTCGTCATAAATACGATCGTGAGGAATGAGTATGTGAGCGAATGAAAAAATCGGCGACTTTATTTGATCAATAAGACCAGAGAGCTGTTTAGCCACAAATGGAAACAATGTGCGATTAAACACGATTAAAGTCGGCGCTATTTTTCGAATGACAATCTCTATCGGGGTCATTGCCAAGATCGCTAAACCAGTCTCATTGATCCATTCTTTGCCGGCACGAATACAGATATCTTCGACGCCTTGGCACCGGGTACCCCCCCATCCTCCGGGCTGAGCGTGCACATAGGTGTATCCAAGCGACTTAAACATTTTTACAGCTGGGTTATATCCAGCAAGCAAACGTTGGTATCCGACATAATCCTTAAGTGCTTCAGGGCCAGGTTCAAAAAGCGGCCCCATGTTCATTGTCGCAGCGAGTGAAAGGAACGTGACAGGGTAATTGGACTGGCTTTGCTCAAGCACCTCGAAACCATTGTTTTCTAATTCGTTCAAGAAAGCACTGTTATCAAATCCTAAGTATTTTTCTAATGTATCGCCGCGCCCATACGCATCAAATATGAAATAATAGACGTTTGGGAGGGCTTTTGATTCGATTGCTTTTGACAGATTTGGATTAGTTTCAAATGCAGTGTGCTGCATTGTCGATAGTCGAATGTCGGTGGCTGCAGTTATAGACATTGCCAATGCACCCGCAGCCAAAGCAAATGTCGACTGTCTGCCATGAGTTACAATCCAAATGAACCCAACGCATACGAGAGCCATCGCACCCCATGCCAAGAGAATGAATCTTGAACGCTCAACGCCAAACTCAGATTTGATGCCATTGTCGACAGCGCCATAAGTGAACAAAAGTGCAAAAAATACGCAACAGCAGTTTATCAAACGATGCCTTAGTTTAACGGAAGATATGAGTTTGTGGATCGTGAAACAGATTATCCCCAAAGTACCCAGACTTGCTGCAAATATATAAAAGACAACGAACATATCGACAAATTGGCCTCTATTTCCACCCAAGAATGACAAGAAAGGCCAAGCTGAAATAGCGATCACTAAAACTGAAATTACATAGCCGTGGTGCTTACTCGTTGGATCAGGGTCTTGTGAGTTTTTCTGATCAGTTGGGCTGTGCGGCATCGAAAGACCTGTTTGTAAAATAAGGTTTCAACTTAAAATATAGCGTATGGGACAATACTGTATAACCCAATCTGCGAACCAATGACACGCCGGGATTAGACGAAAAACCCTTTTGTTTTGCGATACAATTTTCATCCTCCTCGATTTGCAGTATTAAGGAGTATGAGAACGTTTTGGTTCATAATTTGTTTGAGTTTGTCCTCACTGATTTCAACGGCGTCGTTTGTAAAAACAACGAACGCGGGTACGTGGACGCTGAACGTCGAAAATGACCGTATAGCGAATACAGATCGTCACTACACCAACGGTGTTCGGTTGGGATGGATTTCGGATGCTGAAGATGGCTCTGTCTTTCCAGTCGTGCGCGATACACTACAAATGCTGTATCCGCTGGCAGACGTCCGTGGCGGGCGGTTGGGCCTCGAGCTTGGCCACAACATGTACACACCCTCTGATACGGAAGCCCGTAACCTTGTCACTGATGATCGGCCGTATGCCGGATGGCTTTATGCGTCAGGGTCTCTGTACGCAGAGACGGGTAAAGGGATCGGAGATCATTTTACCGAAACCCTGGATAAAATGGCTGTTGAGTTTGGCATCGTTGGTCCCGCGGCGCTCGGTAAACAGGTGCAGAACGAATACCACAAACTGATAAACGTTGCGACATCGAAGGGCTGGGACAATCAGCTCAAGAATGAACCCGGCATAAATATCATCGGCGAGAGAAAATGGCGGCACAAGGCGCTTAGGTATGCCGGGTTTGAATTTGATGCGGTCCCGCATGTAGGCGCCTCTCTTGGCAACGTGTACACACACATCAATGGTGGCGTCATCTTACGGTTTGGGCAGGAACTGTATATTGATTATGGCCCGCCGCTAATTCGCCCAAGCTTATCCGGTTTTGGTGCAATCAACCCATCGGATCGTCTGGCCTGGTATGGGTTTGCAGGTGTTGATGGCAGGTGGGTGGCCAGGAATATTTTTCTGGATGGAAACACCTTCAGCGATAGTCACAGTGTAAACAAGAAGCCATTGGTTGGTGATTTCGTTGCTGGTGTCGCCCTGACGTATCGAAACGTTCGATTGGCTTTTACCCACGTCATGCGTTCGCGTGAATTTGATGGGCAGTCAGAAGCAGACCGTTTTGGTGCGGTGAGTCTATCTGTTCGTTTTTAAAAGTTCTGGATCATTATCAGATCTCATACGCGGCATCTTCCCCTCGCGCGCTGGATGCGTTAGCCTCACTCTTATAAAGCCTCGGCAATAGAACGGGCAAAGGGAGCATCTAATGTCAAAATCAGAACAGGTTGGCGATAAGCTGGTGACCGCAGCGCAAAAAGCAGCTCAAAACAAAGCAAAAGGAAAGCAGGGGAAGCAGCTGCGTACGTTTGTTGCTGAGTATTTCGCGCACGTGCCCGCGCAGGACCTAGAAGAATATAGCGGCAGCGAGCTTGCGGAACTGGCAGCGTCGCATTTAAAGACTGGTGCGTCCCGCAAACCCAAAACGGCGACGGTCAGAGGATATAATCCGAAAAAATCTAAAGATGGCTGGACATCGGATCATAGCGTCATTGAAATTATCACCGATGACATGCCGTTTCTGGTTGATTCTGTTTCTGCCGAATTAGGACGTCGAGAGCTTCCAATTCATCTCGTCATTCACCCGATATGCAAGGTGCGTCGCGGCAAATCGGGCAATTTGCTCGACATACTTGAGCGCGGCCAAATGGATGTTGATGCCAAGGCCGAGAGTTTCATGCACTTCCAGATCGCACAGCAACCCGAAACCGCACTACGCGATATTGTTAAATCAATACGCGACGTCCTGGATGGTGTGCGTGCCGCCGTTGAAGATTGGCGTCCAATGCGCGAACGCATGGAAGTCGTGATTGAAGATCTCAGCCATGAGCCAAAGGGCATTCAGGCTGAAGAAACCAGCGAAGTTCGGGAATTGTTGCGCTGGTTCCATGACAATCATTATACGTTTCTTGGATTTCGCGAATATAAAATCTCCGGAAGTGGCAAAAAGACAAAAGTCTCCGTCGACACTAAGTCGGGCCTCGGGGTTCTCAGAGACTCATCAATTGCTGTGTTCGAGTCTTATGCAGATAAAGGCACCTTGTCGGACGAGGTTATCGAGTTTCTTGGAAAACGCGATCTCCTGTCAGTTGCAAAAACGAACCAGAGATCGGTCGTACATCGATCTGTGCATATGGATGCATTGGGTATTAAAAAGTTTGATCGATCCGGCAAGGTTATTGGTTATCAGCTGTTTGTCGGCTTGTTCACATCCGTTGCCTATAACTTGTCACCAAGAGGCATTCCGCTACTTCGCAGACGCCTAAAAAATATCGTTGATCGCGCAGGTTTTTCTCGCGACAGCCATGACGGAAAGGCATTGCTCAATATCCTCGAAACCTATCCTCGTGATGAGCTTTTTCAGATAAGCGAAGACAATCTCTTCAAAATCGCGACGGGCATATTGCATTTGCAAGACCGCCAAAGGGTTGCCCTGTTCATACGTGAAGACACTTTTAAGCGGTATCTGTCGTGCATGGTGTTTGTGCCCAGAGACCGGTACGACACAAACTTACGTCAGCGAATTCAGGAAATTCTGGCAAACGCTGTTGGCGGAACACCCTCAGCATTCTTCACTCAGTTGGGAGACTCGCCGCTCGCGCGCGTGCATTTGATCATCAAGCTCTCTGAGAGCAAAATTCCAAAATATGATACGGTCGCGCTCGAAGCCGAGATCACGCAGGCAACACGTTCATGGAGCGACAAAATTCTCGACGCACTGATAGAGCGTGACGGCGAGGCGCGCGCGCACGAGTTAAATGTGCGGTTCAAGTCTGCCTTCGGAACGCCTTACCAAGAGCAATACTCCAGTCATGAGGTTCTTTTGGATCTTGGTATTATTGAGGACGTGGATACAACGGGCCAGATCGGGTTCCATCTGTATCGCCCGGACGATGCGGATAAGAACACTGTTCGCTTCAAGCTCTATAGTCCGGAAAAGCAAATTCCGCTATCGGATGTTTTGCCTGTCTTTGAACACATGGGTTTCAAGGTCATCAATGAAGGCGGCCCGCACGAAGTCAAAGTGCCGGATGCAAGTTTCAAGCGGTTGGTCATCCATGACTTCGGATTGGAAACGCGTGATGGCGCCTCTATTGATGTAGAAAAGACACGCGATAACTTTGAAGAAGCCTTTGCGCGTGTTTGGCATGGGGATGCCGAAAGCGACGGCTTCAATGCCCTTGTTGTCGGCGCTGGATTGGCTTGGCGTGAAATTGTTATTTTGCGCGCTTATTGCAAATATCTCCGTCAGGTTGGCATCACATTCTCGCAAAGCTATATGGAACAAACGTTGGCCAAGCACTCGTCCTTCGCGCGGATGCTTGTCGATATGTTTGTCTTAAAGTTCGACCCGGCGGCAAAGAAAAAGAAAAGCTCTGGCGCGGACAAACTGCAAAAAACTTACCTGGAAAAGTTGGAAGACGTATCCAGCGCCGACGAAGATCGAATTCTACGTCGGTTTATCAATGTGTTGGATGTCACAAATCGCACGAACTTTTATCAGACCACCAAGGACGGTGATTTGAAATCGTATGTGTCGTTTAAGATAGATTCGCAGGCCGTTGATGAGATGCCATTGCCGCGACCGTTTCGCGAAATCTGGGTTTATAGCCCTCGGGTTGAAGGTGTGCATCTGCGGTTTGGCTATGTCGCACGTGGTGGTTTGCGTTGGTCAGATCGCCCTGAAGATTTCCGGACCGAGATTCTTGGTCTTGTAAAAGCGCAGCAGGTTAAAAACGCGGTTATCGTTCCTGTCGGATCAAAGGGCGGGTTTGTCTGCAAGCAACCCCCAGCTGACAACAGCCGGGATGCCTTCATGGATGAAGGGATTGCATGCTATAAAATCTTCTTGTCCGGATTGCTGGATATTACAGATAACATTTCGGGCAACCGGATTACCCAACGCAAAGATGTCGTCAGACATGATGACGATGACCCTTATCTTGTTGTTGCGGCGGACAAGGGCACGGCGACATTTTCTGATATCGCGAACTCGGTTTCGATCGACTACGGACACTGGCTTGGTGACGCGTTTGCGTCAGGCGGCAGCCAGGGATACGACCATAAAAAGATGGGCATTACGGCACGTGGCGGATGGGAGTCGGTCAAGCGTCACTTCCGCGAAATGGGTATAGATACTCAGACCGAAGATTTCACCTGCGTCGGTGTCGGCGATATGTCAGGTGATGTGTTTGGTAACGGTATGCTGCTGTCGAAACACATAAAATTGCTGGCCGCATTTAACCATATGCATATCTTTGTGGACCCTGATCCTAATCCAAGCACGACTTGGACAGAGCGAAAGCGGCTCTTTGATATGGGTCGATCATCCTGGACTGATTTTGATAAGAGGAAACTCTCAAAGGGTGGAGAGATATTTGAGCGGAGCGCCAAATCGCTAAAGCTCAGCAAAGAGATCAAGGCATTGTTTGGCTTTGAAACGGACACGGTAACACCAAACGAGCTGCTCATTGCGATCCTTAAACACAATGCTGATCTGTTGTGGTTTGGTGGTATTGGGACATATATAAAGGCCGAGCACGAGTCAGCGGCTGACGTTGGTGATCGTGCCAACGATGCGATCCGGGTAAATGGTGAGGACGTCGGTGCCAAGGTTATTGGTGAGGGTGCGAACCTGGGTGCTACACAACTTGGTCGTATTGAGTTTGCCGCCGCTGGTGGCCGCTTGAATACGGACTCAATCGACAACTCAGCAGGTGTGGATTCATCAGACCACGAGGTCAACATCAAGATTTTGTTGGGTCAGGTGATGCAAGCTGGCGGCCTAACGGAAGCCGCCCGCAACAAGCTTTTGGCGCGGATGACGGATGAAGTCGCAAGTCTAGTGCTGCGACATAACTATGATCAAAGCCAAGCCATCACCTTGGTAGAATCGCGCGGGCTGCAGGCATCAGAAAATCAGCATCGATTGATGAAAATGCTGGAACGCTCAAACCGCTTGAACCGCAGTGTTGAATTTTTGCCCGATGATGAGGTTATGCTTGAACGGGCACAGGCCAAACAGGGACTGTATCGTCCTGAGTTAGCGGTCATGCTCTCGTATGCAAAACTTTGGACTTACGATGAGTTGCTGGCGACAGATTTGCCTGATGATCCGTACTTGTTTAACGATCTGGTTGAGTATTTTCCGACACCGCTTCGTGATAAGTACCGTGATGAAATTGCAAAGCACCGACTGCGTCGCGAGATCATTGCAACCCGCATAACCAATAACATGATCAATCGCATGGGTGGGAGTTTCGTGAACGAAGTGCGTGAAAAGACCGGCAAGGGTGTGTCGGATATCGCGCGCGCCTGGTTTATCGCCCACGAGATATTCGACATGTCAAAACTATGGGCAGAAATTGAGGCTTTGGATAATAAAGTTCCTGCCAGCACCCAAACTGACATGATGATGGACACGCAACATCTGTTGGAATGGGTCACGCTTTGGTTCTTGAGGCACGGCGAAAAAGATCTGGATATTGGGGCGAATTGCAGCATGTTCTCAAAAGGGATGCGACAATTGGCACAAAATCTGTCCTCCACATTGCCGCGACATTACATCACCGACATGAAGAACCGGGGTGCGCCATACATCGAGCAAGGGGTGCCAGAAGGCTTGGCGCTTCGCGTTGCCAATCTGGTGAACTTATATTCCGGTTGCGATATTGTTCGGTTGGCGATCCGCAGAAAGATGGATGTCCTGAACGTCGCCAAAGGTTACTTTGCGATCGGCACACGCTTCAAGATGGGTCGCTTGCGGGCAGCGGCTGAGAGTCTGGATTCTGATAGCCACTGGCAGCAACTTGCGATTGCCGCATTGGTCGAGGAAGTTTACAGCCATCAACTGCATCTGACTGAAAAGGTTCTGGATGCCGCCAAGAAGGGCGCTTCGCCTGCGCAGGCCGTTGACGACTGGATTGACCAAAATCCGGCTGTGGTCGGACCCACCGAGCAAATGCTGTCAGAGCTTTGGAATGTTGACGTGAATGACCTTTCAATGATTGCGGTTGCGAGCCGTCAACTGCGTACAATGGTTGATGTCCCTGGATCATAAGCCGACGACACGATTGGGGATTGCGGGGTGGTGCCTATATGACTGGGCGAACTCTGCTTTTCCGACCGTCATTATCACGTTCGTTTTTGCTGCATACTTTACGAAAGGTGTCGCGGTAGACGAAGTCACGGGGACGGCGTTATGGGGCCAGGCCATTGGCTGGGCGGCGCTGTTTGTTGCGTTAACCGGCCCTGTTATCGGGGCTATCGCGGATCATACGGGGCGTCGCAAGCCCTGGTTGCTGTTCGCAACTCTTGCCTGCTCCGTCCCGTCCGCTTTTCTTTGGACGATCATCCCTGATGAAAACATGGTGCTCCGCGCGTTAATTCTGGTCGGTGCCGCAAATATTGCCTTTGAACTTGGGATGGTTTTTTACAATGCCATGTTGGCGGATCTTGTGCCGCCTAGTCGAATTGGACGTGTCTCTGGTTGGGGCTGGGGCACGGGGTACGCTGGGGGATTAATCTGCCTTGTTCTTGTGCTCGTGCTCTTTGTTCAGGCCGAAACACCCATGTTTGATTTGGATAAAGATGCGGCTGAACATCTGCGGGTCGTGGGGCCGTTTGTGGCTGTTTGGATCATAGTATTTGCGTTGCCGTTATTTCTTTTTACTAAAGACCGCCCCGCAACAGGCATGGGGTATGCAGAAGCCGTGCGTCGTGGTCTGAGCGAACTGTTCCGGACGATTAAAAATGTCCGGCAGCATGCGACGGTGTTTAAGTTCCTTATTGCGCGAATGATTTACACGGATGGCCTCAACACACTATTTGCGTTCGGTGGTATTTATGCGGCTGGGACGTTCGGTATGAGTTTTGCTGATTTAATAAAATTCGGTATCGGCCTGAACGTGACGGCAGGGCTTGGCGCGTTTGTCTTTGCCTGGCTTGATGATCGGTGGGGTTCGAAGAAAGTAATCCTAGTGTCGCTAGCAGCGTTGACAATTCTTAGCCTGGGCATGCTTGTCGTGACGGACATCGTGTATTTCTGGGCGATAGGGTTGTCATTGGGAATCTTCATTGGCCCTGCACAATCTGCAAGCCGATCCATGATGGCGCATTTGGCACCTGCCGAAATGCGCACGGAAATGTTTGGCCTCTATGCATTGTCAGGTAAAGCAACCGCGTTCCTGGGGCCAATGCTGGTGGGTGGATTGACGCTTGCGGCTGACAGCCAGCGGATTGGGATGTCAGCAATTCTGGTGTTCTTTGTTGTTGGGGGCGTGTTGTTGCTTATGGTGCCAGAACGGCGCGCAACGGTTGCCTGATGAAAGCAAAGGAGATATAGCAGGGTTATGACATTTCCAGATAAACCATACGGCGCAATTGGTGATTTTGTTGACGCTTACGCGGATCAGACGGCGCGCGCATTCGCGTCGATTGACCGAGAAAAAATGGCCGCTGCGGCGGACTGTTTAAACACAGCGTACCAGAGCGGCCAAATTGTATATGTATGTGGAAACGGCGGGTCGGCGGCGATCTCAAATCATTTTCACTGCGACCATCTAAAAGGTGTTCAAACAGACACGATGATTAAACCACGTGTTGTTTCGTTGTCTTCGACAGTAGAGACATTGACCGCCATTGCGAACGACATATCCTATGACGATGTGTTTTCGTATCAGTTAAAGACGATGGCCAAGCCTGGAGATGTGCTCATCACCGTATCGTCATCAGGTGATAGCGAGAATGTTGTTCAAGCTGCAATGTGGGCAAAAGAGAATGGCGTAAAAGTCATTTCGTTTACCGGCTTTGCGGGCGGGCGCACGGCGACACTCGCCGATATCAACTTGCATGTCGAAGGTGACAACTACGGGGTTATCGAAGACGCCCACCAGTCCATTATGCATATACTCGCGCAGTATCTTCGTCTGACTGCCATGCCCTCAGATTTGATCACTGAGCGTAAATTCTAGTCCACAAGTGCTTTAATGGCGAAAATGCCGCATGCCCGTAAAGACCATTGCGAGGCCTTTTTCGTCTGCTGCAGCAATCACTTCATCGTCACGCATACTGCCGCCTGGCTGAATGATCGCCGTTGCCCCGGCATCGGCGGCGGCAATTAGGCCGTCAGCAAATGGGAAGAAGGCATCTGACGCGACGACTGAACCAATCGCCCAGCTTTCTGCGTCGCCCGCGACCCGTGCAGCGTCAGCGGCTTTCCACGCTGCGATACGCGACGAGTTCACACGGCTCATTTGGCCCGCACCAACACCTACCGTCGCACGATCCTTAACGTAAATGATTGCGTTCGATTTCACATGTTTGCACACGGTGAATGCAAACAGCAGATCGTTCATCTCGGCATCGCTCGGCGCGCGCTTGGTGACAACTTTCAATTCGTCAGATGTTAGCGCGGCGTCTCTGGTTTGCAAAAGATACCCACCTGCCAGTGAGCGCACAGTCATCCCGGCGGCGGCCGGATCTGGAAGGGCGTTGGTTTCTAGTACGCGGAGGTTTTTCTTAGCCTGGAAAATGGATTTGGCGTCCTCAGAAATTTCCGGCGCGATGATGACTTCGGCAAACAACTCAGCAACTTCTTTTGCTGTCGCGCCGTCGATACATTGATTGAAGGCTATGATCCCGCCAAAGGCGCTTTCTGTATCACACGCAAACGCACGTTTATAAGCGGTTGTCAGGTCATCGGCGACGGCGACGCCACAAGGGTTGGCATGCTTGACGATAACGCAGGCAGGTTTGTCGGAGAATTCTGCGACCAACTCGTACGCGGCGTCTGTGTCATTCAGGTTGTTAAAGCTGAGCTCTTTGCCCTGCAATTGGGTCGCTGTCGCGATGCCGGGTCGATTTTCGGATGATGCATAAAATGCCGCTTCCTGATGCGGGTTCTCGCCGTAGCGAAGAACTTGGCGAAGCTCGCCGGACATGACTTTCCGTGCTGGAAAAGTCTCGCCCAATTCGCCGGCAAACCAATCAGAAATCGCCGCGTCATAGCTTCCTGTTCGCGCATAGGCTTTTGCGGCCAGGCGCGTTCTAAACTCAGCTGTCGTGGCACCATCATTTGAGGACATCTCATCAATCAGCTGCGCATAGTCGCCAGGATCAACAACGACCGTAACAAATGCATGGTTCTTTGATGCCGCACGGATCATTGCCGGCCCGCCAATGTCGATATTCTCGATACACGTATCAAAGTCAGCGCCTTTGGCGACGGTTTCTTCAAAGGGATAGAGATTTACGACGAGTAGATCGATGGGCGATATCCCATGCTCGCGCATGGCGGTCTCATGTTCATTATTCCCGCGCACAGCCAACAGGCCGCCATGAATTTTCGGCTGCAAAGTTTTCACACGCCCATCCATGATTTCAGGGAACCCGGTAAAATCACTCACTTCGATAACAGGTATCCCAGCATCCCGAAGAGCTTTCGCGGAACCACCGGTTGAGAGAATTTCAACACTGGCATCAGCAAGTGCCTGGCCGAGCTCTATCAAGCCCGTCTTGTCAGAAACACTAATAAGGGCGCGTTCGATTTTTGCATCACTCATGACTGGTCAATTTCCTTCCTGGCCGTCAGTTGAATACTCCGGAATGATGTCTCTGATCAAGCGGCGAACACCTGCATCATCTCCAGAAATGGCAGCTTCGATTAAGGGCGCCAATTGCTGGTTTAATGTGTCAATGGCAACCACACGTGGTGCAGCTAATAGCAGGCCATCATGTGCGGTTTCAACGGTTGTTTCACCGTCATGAAAAACTTCTTCGAATAATTTCTCGCCTGGACGCGTACCCGTGAATTTAATTTCAATATCCCGATCAGGTTCCTTGCCGGAAAGCCGTATCATCTGTCGCGCCAGGTCTACGATTTTGATCGGCTCGCCCATATCAAGAACAAAAATACGACCGTCCGTTTTATCCGAATTAATTCCAATCGCCGATGCTTCCAGAACAAGTTCTACGGCTTCGCGTATGGTCATAAAATATCGGGTCATATCAGGATGGGTTACGGTCAGCGGCCCGCCACATTCAAGCTGACGCTGGAATAACGGAACAACGCTCCCCGTTGACCCAAGGACATTTCCAAATCGCACGGTGACATAACGGCACCCTGTGCCATCGCTCGCGAGATCAAGTGCCTGGCAGTACATCTCGGCTGCACGCTTGGTGGCGCCCATTATGCTCGTCGGATTAATGGCTTTGTCAGTAGAAACCTGCACCATCATCTGCACATTACTTTTGGCGCAGGCATCAGCCACATTCACTGTTCCGGCGATATTTGTTCTGGCACCTTCGGCGGGGTTATCTTCGACGAGAGGCACGTGTTTCAGGGCCGCCGCATGAAATACGAGGTCAGGCTTTCGCGTCGCGATGGTCCTTAGAATACGGTTCCGGTCCCGAACATCGACAATGATGGCGTGTCGCTTGAGTTCGGGGAACGTATCTGCAATTTCTTGATCAATCTTATAAAGGGCAAACTCGTTGTTTTCGATGAGACTGAGTGACTCCGGTGAAAACGCGGCAACTTGTCTGGTAAGCTCTGCGCCGATGCTTCCACCAGCACCTGTCACGACGACATTCTTACCGCTGATCAGGGCCTGCATGGCGTCGCGGTTCAACGGGGTTTGCGGGCGACCCAACAAGTCTTCAATCGCAACGGGTTTGATTTCCATCTGATTTTGATCAGGGTTCTGGAAATCTGTCAGCCGAGGTATTCGTGCAAGTGTTATGCCCAAGGCTGCTGCGCGCTCGAGCAGGTTACGCACGGGGGCACCTTTGATTTCATCTTTGCTGAGGATTAGGCGCTGGGGTGCAAGGCCCTTAGACTTCAGCTCAACGAATGTGCGCTCCAGATCGTCCACCGTGCCGATAACGTCAACGCCACGAATGGTCCGCCCGACGCGATCGGGCTGTTCAGACAGGATGCCAACAACGGTGTAACCACTATCGCCGCCTTGCCGGAGACCACGTAGGAACTGGTCGGCACCATCTGACGCACCTATGACCAGCACCGGAACACGGTCACCGCTCATCGTAAGAGATAAATCAATCCGCTGGTCTTTCCAGAACCGGTAAATGAACCGGGGCCCGCCCAACATCGCCATGAGGACCAGCCAGTTTATGAGCGGTACGGAGCGGGGAACGTCATCCATCCGGGACCACAGGAACATAATGACAAGGAACAGGAGCATCGTAATGGTTGCGGCACGCGTTATTGCCATCAGATCATCCATCGATGCATACCGCCATACGCCGCGATACAGACCGGACAACCAGAAAATGATACCGCCAATGAGCGCCATCGCGATGGCACCTTCAATCAATAGCTCAGTACTGATTTTATAATCTGTCGCGCCAACACGAAGATACATCGCCACAATAAAAGACAGCCCTGCCATAATAATATCATGTGCAAAGGCGACTTGGCCCCGACCAGAAATACGATGAACCCACTTCACGTTTGTCTTTTCCCGTCTCTCATTGATTGCGCATGGTTGTCCGCGCACATCATCAAACCTTCAGACATGTTATAGGGGGCCATCCAGTCGGCGTCACGGCGGAACGGTCTTGTATCGACCTCTAAATTCTCGGTCAGGCGCGCGATCACATTGCGGCGGCCCGTTAAAGCACCTGCGAGCCGCAAAATCCAAACAGGCATGGGAAACAATTTCGCAGGCGTCCCAAAAGCATTGCCTGTTTGCCGAAAAAGATCGGGGGTCGACACAGGCTCATCATCTGCAACGAAGTAAGGCGTTGATGAAAGGGTATTCGAAGTGCTGGCACGCCATAGCGCGTCGACCAAATTGCCCACATATACCATATGGCGTCGGTTTTGAATTGAGTTTAGCGGAAGCGGTACGCCCTTTTGCACGGCATTTATGACAGATTTAAAGTTGCCTACAGCGGGCCAGCCATAAACAAACGTCGCGCGCAGGATTGTCAGATGACAATTTGCGTCCACCGCCAAGGCTTGGAGTTTTTGTTCCGCATCACGTTTTGAGCGGCCATAAGCATCCTCAGGGCCAGGACTGTTTTCAAGTGTAAGCGGGGCGGCGCCAGATCGCTCTCCTGCAGCCTTAACGCTGCTAAGAAACACAAAACGGCTGATCCCGGCGTCGTTTGCGGCCTCAAACAACCGTGCACTCCCGAGAACATTTACGTCATGAAAAGCTGTCTCACGACCATCCGCACTCATTTTGTGAACATGTCCGGCAAGATGGATCAGCGCGTCCAAACCTCTCAATTGCTCAGACAGCGTTGTGATCTCTACCTGACCATCTAGCGTGGGGATTTCGACGACAGAAGCGTCCGTTGGCACTGCGATCGTACCTTTGTCACGCACCAATGCCGTGACATCATGCCCTTCGGTCTCCAGCTTCTTTATGAGATGCGTCCCGACAAATCCATTTGCGCCTGTTACGCCGATTTTCATGATTGCGGAATGCTTTCGGATTGTACGTTTGCGGCGCGATCTCCAGCTCCATCAACGACAGCTTGCAGCACATTGATCATATGCCTGGCCTGTGTCTCTCGGCTGTAGCGCGGTGCCGCTTCGGCGCTCCTCTCCGCCATTTCGTTTCGCATCTGTGGGTTTGCGGCCAGCTCGATCGCGCTGGCGGCGAGCGCTTCAGGATCTTCTGCATTTACAACAAGACCTGCATTCGCTTCGGATACGATATGACTGCCTTCGCCTTTCGGGCCTGCGAATAAAATAGGCAGCTTCATCCCCATGGCCTCGAATATTTTTGAGGGGATCACACCCGCAAAGACATCTGATGATTTGAGGTGCACCATTGCCACATCACATAGTGACCACACATCGGGCATACGTTCTTTGGGTTGAGACTCCAGAAAGGAAACATTTTTAAGGTTTTCGGTGCGCGCGCGTTCAATCAGCGCGTCACGTTCGGCGCCTGCGCCGACGAACAGGAAGTGAATATCGTTGCGCTGGCGTAGTAATGTGGCCGCATCAAGTACATTGTTCAAGGCATGCGCCATACCGTGTGTCCCAATATATCCAAAAACACAGGTATCCTTGGGAAGGTTAATCTGTCCGGCGAGGTCTTCATCCCGGTCGCGCGGGGTATAGCGCCATAAATCAACACCATTAATGACAACGGCGATTTTATCAGATGGTATTTCCCTGGACGTCAGATTGTCCTTAAAGGACTGGGTCAGCGCAATGACAGCATCAGCATCCTGATACATTTTGAGCTCCAGCATCTCGATCATCCGCAGGGCAAAGTTTGCGGGCATGGCACCAACGGCCGCAATGGATGCAGGCCATAAATCACCCAGTTCAAAGACGTACTTGAGTTTGCGCTGCCTGGCGAACCACCAAGCGGCAACCGCCGCAAAAAACTGCGGTGATGTCGATACAACGACATCCGGATCAGGTTCGCGTTGAGCGGCCCGGTATCCATTGACCATAAAGCTGAGGAAATCGAGTATACGTCGGAGAACACCTCGATTGGGCGACACATAGGTTCGGACACGGACGACGCGAATACCCTCCATGATTTCGGTGCCATAGCTATTTCGATAACCGTCGTAAATCCGGCCATGGGGAAAATTGGGGTTGCAGGTAATGACCGTCACGTCATGCCCCCATTTAACCCAATAAAGAGCGCGCTCAAATACCCGCGTCGCAGCGGCATTTGTCTCGGGTGGAAAATTTTCCGTAAAGAAGAGAATTTTCATTCAATGAACCGATTACAGGATGTTTAATTTAAAAAGGTGTCGCCAAACTTGGTTATTGAGTAATCCGGCTCGACAAAGGCTTCCCTTTAATCTGTGAATTATGCATATTCCGCATGCAAGTGCTTTTACATGATCTATTTTGATCATACACATCACAGAGCAGTTAAGCTTTATGGAATTTATCGAATTTATAATTGCAGCGACAATCATATTGGTATTGTCGTGTGTCCAATCGATTTTTGGGATGGGTATTCTTGTTTTTGGAACGCCGACATTCTTGCTTTTGGGGTATAGTTTTTCGGAAACACTTGGCTTACTTCTACCGGCGTCGCTTCTAATATCCATCGCGCAGATCTCCTTGCACAAGGAAATCAGACCCCCCGTTTCAAAATCTTTATGGGTGATATGCCTGCCGTCCATCGGCGTGAGCTTATTTATCTCAATATCTGCAGATTTAATTCAGAGCACGTATTTCTTGGTGGCTTGCGCGCTTTTCATTGCCGCTGCCGCAAGGATGTCACCTTTGCTCAAGGAAAAATTACGACAGATTATTCAAAACAACTTACCAGCTTACCATTTAGGAATGGGCGTTTTACACGGTATGACCAATATGGGTGGGTCATTGTTAGGGGTCATGGCAGCCACGGTGCACAAAGAAAAAATTAATGCACGTTATATTACCGCATTTTACTACCTGGCATTTGTTACCGTACAAGTCGCAGTACTGTTGGCAAGCGAAGGTCTGAAGCCATTTGAAACAGGTGTTTATTACGCCCCAATTAGTCTCATTGTATATTTGATCATCGGAAATCGCCTGTTCCAATATGTTGGAAATGAGAAATTCCAATCAGGCATGACGGGTTTTTTACTCTTATATTCTGTGATTGTGGCACTGAAGTGGTTGGACGCTTTTTGAAGAAAAGCAATCAATTTGCTTTTCTCACTTCCGCTAAAATGCACGTCACGAACCAAAATATAGGACTGTCACTCTGACTTGTTTTGTTTTTTGTGAACCATGCTTAGCGCGTTCACCATTGCGAAAGAAAAGGCAACTAAAGCTAGCCACGCGCTTGAGAATGCACTGTAGCTAAAAGCAAAGAAACACATCAGCAACGCTAAAATACTAAATGTCCAAATCCTATTCGTGGAAGATTTGCATCTCTTATCGAGTAGATACGTGGCTCTTAATCCGAGGATAAGAACAGCCAATGCACCTGCCGCGCCTAATTCTAGCCAAATTTGAAGAATACCGTTGTGTGGATGCAGAGGGACAGGTTCGCCAAGGTCCCCCATAATTGGATCATTCACTATTTCCGCAGTTTCCCCGCCAAATTTCTTTGACCCCCCAAGGCCCCAACCACGCATGGGTCGCTCAATAATTCGATCAGTTACAAATTCCCAAGCGTACATTCGGTACACTACTGAAATTGTCGCGGAGGTCCGAACTTCAATGATTTGACTTATACGTTCGGCGGAAACGCCAAGAGAAAAAATATAAAAGGGAGCCGTAAACGCGATGACAAGTAATGCGCTGAGTACTTTATGACGCCAGCGACCAAGGAATTGGTAGGCGACCCCAAATAAAAGTCCCAAAATAATCCCGATTGCTGCCGTGCGATTGCCGATACTCATGACGATGAAGATCGATAATCCAGCCAAACAATACCCGACCCAATACTTGTTCTTTAACGCAAAATAAAACCCTACGATCAACGTGCAAACTGCAAAAACCGCAGAAGCTGATTTGAACCAGAAAAACTTATATTTTGGTGTATAGGTCATATTGTTGAACAGCAGGCTCATCGCGCCCTTAGACAAAATATCGCAGAGAAAAAATACACCGACGATAGAGATTCCTATAAGCACGCATCTGGCGGCTTTCATGCTCCCGTATTCATCCAAATGTGTGGCGGCGTAAATCAACACGATTGCGATCGCAACAATTCCGAAAAGTTTACTTGCAGAAATTATTGCCGCGTGCGGATCAGCAACTTGGAATGCGGCAAGTATAATTGAAAACAGGAAAATACAGATCCCGCCAAACAAGTATTTATCACAATCTTTCCAGATGTTTCTCTGTGGCATTCTTAAAATAAAATACAAACTTGAAACAGCCATGAGTGCTACCAATGGCACTATCGCCCGAGAATTCCAAAGTGATACAAGTGGGATAAAAAAGCCCCCAAGCGTAAAAACCCAGATCATACCATTTGGACTGGCATCTGAAGGACCAAAGACCGATTTAAAGAAATTTCTCATAAATCAAATTAAGACTTTTTCCGCGCAACAAGAACGAGGCTTTTGCCAATTGGAATCGGGATGAAGTTTTCTAGGGCGCGCGTGATAGGAATAACAAACCGGTCATAGATTAAGGTGGCACGAGGATTTAAATTGGTACTGCCGCCTAATGTGTTTATCAATCCCCAGGCAAAAATTCCGGCAAAATCCATATATTCTACTTTGAGAATATCAAATCCGGCTTCGTCGACAACGTGGACAAGTTCTGATTTGCTATAGCGACGGTAATGACCAAAAATCCGATCAAGTTTACTGTATAAAAAAGACAATGCAGGAACAAAGATACAAATATGTCCATCCTTTTGAAGAATGCCATTTAGTGCCTTAAGTGCCATGACATCATCTTCAATATGTTCCAGGACATTGACCATACAGATCGTATTTTTAGACTGTCCGCCAACTTTGGATACATAGGTATCAATATCGCAGGTAAACGTCGTAACAACGTCATCCTTGGCGAAGCTTTTGCTCAGACTTTCGCCTTGCTGATTGGAAGGCTCAACGAGATCAAGGGTCTGAAAATACGGTTTTAGGTATGCAGAATAGTTTCCGACGCCGGCACCGATTTCCACGCCACAGCCGCTTAGAAACGGTTTGAATTTTTCCGTTATCCACTTGTAATAATTATCAAGTTTTGCAGCGGCTTCAAATTCACGTCCCTCGTATTGACCGTGTTCTTTTGCGACCAATGGTTGGCTCACCCCACGAACCGCCATTTGATCAAGCTCCAAATACTTGTAAAGAAGTGCCACCATCGCACCTTTTTACCCTCTTCATAGCCGCGTGCGGCATGAGAGATTGGCACTTCATATATATTAAATCCGGCCTTGCAGATTTTAGCTGTGACTTCAGGCTCAATCTCAAATCCTTCTGAGACCAAATCCAATGAGGAAATGGCTTCCTGTCGGAACGCTTTGATCGCAGTTTCAATGTCCGTAAAGATCCGATTGAAAAGTATATTAGCAGACCAGGTTAAAATCTTATTGGCGAAGAAATTTGGCGTTCCATAAACTTTGCAATATTTTGCACGGGCAAGCCTGGAGCCATAAACAACATCGGCATCGGTTTCAAAAAACGGCTCTAATACGTCTTCATAATCTTTCGGATTGTATTCAAGGTCTGCGTCTTGCCATAGCACAATATCGCCCTTTGCATGAGCAATTGCGGTTCGTAGATTTGCGCCTTTTCCCGAATGTTTATCTCGATAAATCACCTTGATTCTAGGATCGTCAATTTTCTCTAGAATATCACGTGTACCATCAATTGAAACGTTGTCAGAAACGACAATATCCCATTCAAGCCCGCGCTTGGGCGCATCAACAACGCGACGAATACATTCCTCAATCGTTCCAGCTTCATTATATGCTGGGATAACGATTGTCAGTGATTTTGGTGCATTATTCATCGGCGTATGGATTCTCTGTTAAGTTGGGATGTCTAAATTCCTGTCAATGAACCAGACCCGGCGTGGATATCACATGCGCGATTACAACGCCAGATTATAGCGTGCAAAACTTGCCTAGCGTTTCGGCTCAAAAGTCGCCTGACAAAACTTTAGTAAGTTATCAATTTCAATATTGTTTTGGCGCTTTGGTTCGAATCCGAGACTGCGAATGCGGCTTATATCGATCAAAAGTTCCATATCTTTCTCATTAGTTGCCAACATAGGAGCAGATAATGTGATCTCAGGATGTATGATTTTTTGGGCACGCGTAAGTATAGTTTCAGCCATCTGATAGATGGATATGCTGACCCCAGATGCCAGATTAACCGCTCGATACTTCCAAACATCGTCATCGGCAAATATGAAAAAAGCTGAAGCCGCTATCACATCTGAAAGTGGAATAAAGTCCCTCAATTGTTCTCCAGATGTGGTAAGGGCCATTTGGCGATCAACACATGCTTGGCGACACAAATCAGAAACGAGCAATGTCCATCGGTCCACAAGTTGATCTGCTGGCGCGCCGAAGCCATTCGCCAAGCGAAACACAATCGTGTGCATATCGCCACCATGTGCCTCGTTTACCAGATTTTCAGATTGAAAGTGTGCAGCAGAATATGGGTGAGCAGGCAGCGCATCTGATGTTTCCTGATATCTTCCTTTAAGAGGTGCGCCGTACACGTGGACTGTAGAGAAATATATAAACCGCGGGATGTGCGAACGTTTTGAAGCATCAAGCGCTTGGCGGGTTAACGTATTGGTCTCTTGAATACTTATCTCGGGGTACTTCGCCGCATACACTTCGTCAGGTGCTGCAAGATGAATAAGAACATCAGCCCCTTGGCACAATTCCCCAAGGTCATTGCTCCACTTAATATTTGATGTTTCGAAGGCCCACCTAGGAATTTGGTTAGAGGACTTTCGCGTCCATACGCGCACATGCAAGCCGTCGGCCGCAAACTTTTGGGCCATCCGACCGCCGATATAGCCGAACCCACCAGTAATAACTATGGTCTTGGAAGTCATGTCCAACTGTATGGAACTTGTCCACTATCTGGTGGAAGGGACTTTGCTTCGTCCGGGTCATGCGGTATCGACGCGCAGTTCACAACCAGTGACTGTTGGGGCGCAATACCCTGGAACCCGTTCCAGATGCCGGGCGGTACAACAAGAAGTGAATAGTCTGCACCTGCCTCGATACCCAGTTGCACTTTCTGGATGACCTCGAAGGTTGGGCTATCGGTCCGACCATCATACAGAACAATGTTTACAGCGCCCGAAGGAACGGCGAGTTGCATTGTCATCCGGGTATGTTTGCGCCAAGCCTTTATGGCTTTTGGCTCAATATAAGAAAAATAGACTTCGCCAAAGCCTGAAAACTCAGACCAGTCTGACCGAATCATATGACGTATTGGACCCCGGTCGTCGGGAATGGTGCGCAGTGGCTTGACGATCACGCCATCAATCATGCGCCGCTCATGTAATCTTCAATTTGACGAGTACTCACATCCATGGCGCTTTTGCCTTCGAGTACATGTTTATACCAAACAGCACACTCAAGAATTGCCCGGTCGACATCCCAGCGAGGCGCCCAATTGAGTTTCATCCGAGCCTTGTCGATTGATAGGTGCAATAGGGTTGCTTCATAGCGTTGTTCTTTGGGTGCATCGACGATGATCTCGCCATGCCCCCAGTTCTTGATAAGCTTCTCGGTTAATTCCTGTACAGTGCTGACGGAGTTTTCACCCGGACCAAAATTCCAAGATCCTCCACCAAAGTATGATGGGTCTTCCAGCAATCGGGTTGCGAGGCAAAGATATCCGCTTAAAGGTTCTAGGACATACTGCCATGGCCGCGTTGCATGTGGCATGCGGATCCGGATCGGGTCATTATTTTCAAGGGCTCGAATACAATCTGGTATGATGCGATCCAGTGCCCAATCTCCGCCGCCAATAACATTTCCAGCGCGTGTTGTGGCTGCGCCAAGGTTATCGCGCATGTCCAGATAAGAAGCTGAATACGCCTTAAACACGATTTCTGCTGCTGCTTTTGATGCACTGTATGGGTCGAGACCACCAAGTTCATCGTTTTCGCGATATCCCCACAGCCATTCTTTATTCAGATAGCATTTATCAGAAGTGATATAGACAAGAGCTCTAAGCGTTTCACAGTCTCGTGCAACATCAAGAACGTTAATGGACCCACCAATATTTGTATCAAACGTCAATTTTGGGTCAGCGTATGATTTCTTCACAAGTGACTGTGCCGCCATATGAAAAACAATTTCAGGTTTCGCATCATCGAACATAGCCTGGACGACATTGCGGTCTCGAATATCGCCATCGCGATGTTTGATAATTTTATCAAGTCCGAGTAACGCAAAGTGGCATCGATCATCTTCATATGGGAGCGCCAACCCCCAAACATCTGCACCCATTTTATGCAGCCAGAGGGACAACCATGAACCTTTGAAACCGGTATCACCAGTAACGAGAACGCGACGACCTTTGAAGACTGTCGGATCAAAAGGCGCGGTCATGGCCAATTCTTCCAAGGTGCGTTACCTTCGTTCCATAGATCATTTAGATACTTATAGTCACGGAACGTATCCATGCACTGCCAGAAGTCATTGTGTCGATAGATCATCAACTGCTGGTCGGCGGCAAGAGCGCGCAATGGTGTATCTTCGAGAACCAGTCCGTCCTCAGACGGCAGATACTTGAATATATCCTGGCTGAAAACAAAGAAACCGCCCGAAATGCGCCCACCTGAGGCTTGTGGTTTCTCATTGAATTCAATGACCTGTCCGTCTTCGTTTGATTCTAATTCACCAAATCGACCAGGTGGCCTTACGCCTGTAACCGTTGCAATTTTGCCGTGGGATTTATGAAATGCGATTAAGGCATTTATATCGATATCACTGAGGCCATCACCATAGGTCAGGATAAAATACTCGTCATCAGCGACATATTTTTTTATCTGACGCACCCTGTCACCAGTCATTGCTTCAAGTCCGGTCTCGGCAAGAGTTATATGCCAATCTTCCTTATCTTTACGATCAATGAGTTTAAGTGATTCCGGTTTTCCCAACGTAATCTGAAAGTCATGCGTCAACATATCGTAATTGATGAAGAAATCTTTGATTGTGCGCCCTTTGTAGCCTAGGCAAAGGACAAAATCATCACATCCAAAGTGCGCAAAATTTTTCATGATATGCCAAAGGATAGGCCTATTCCCAATCGGAATCATAGGTTTCGGGACGCTTTCGCTGACATCGCGAATGCGAGTGCCCTGTCCGCCGCAAAGTATAACGACCTTCATATGATAGCGTTCCTCATCCGTTGTTTTTGAAAAGTTCTCTGCACCAAGAGTGAGGCAAGAGTGTCGTCTAAACTTTCAATTTTGTAATTCGTGTGTAGGACCAATTACGGCCTCCCTAGCCGAGATAAGTGCCACAATAGGCCTAGGATGATCAAGCTCCCGATGCTTAACGCATAAATGTAATCCATAGGTGTAACCCAGATAGAAATGCACACGAGCACCGCATTTGCGAGAATAATTCGTAGTACAATGAGATCATGCCTGACATTGTGTAGCACAGGCATCTGATAAAAGTGCTCGCGGTGTGGCGTCCAAACTTTTTCGCCACGGATAGCGCGCTTTAACAGGGTTATCGTTGCATCAGCAAGATAGTAACCCGGAATGATAACAGCCGCGACCCATGCACCTTCATGTGTGATATACAAGAGTGCCCATCCCAATATAAATCCCAATGGTATGCTGCCAACATCGCCAAGGAAAATTTTCGCAGGGGCCCAGTTCCAAAACAAGAATGCTAAACTTGCTACGCCGATTATAGCAATTGGCGCGACTATATCGAATGATATGGCTCCAGTAATGCCAAGCAAACAAATGCCAATACTAATCGTCGCAGTCTGCACACCGGTTATTCCATCGATGCCATCCATGAAATTGTAAAGATTAATAAACCAAACCCAAATCATCGCAGTTACTATAGATGCTAGCCAGAACGGCAAAAACGGAATGGATGTGAGAACAAGCTCAGGGGCGATTGCGAGTGCGATGCCAACTGCTAATGCCTGGCAAAGTAATCGAAGGCCGGGTGAAAGATTGCGTATATCGTCCGTTAACGACACACAACCAAGTAGAAAAGCAATAATGATGATGGGAAACAAATCTGTAGGCCATGCCTGCTCTCCCATTTTTAAGATGGCGATGCCTGCAATCACGGCAAGAACAACGACTACGCCGCCGCCTCTCGGGGTTGGTTGCGTATGCGAGCTTCGCGAGTTGGGCGTGTCGATAACATTCCTAGCCATCAACAATCGCCTTAACAACGGCACTCCTATCAGAGTTGCAAAAAATGCAACGCCCATAGCCAAAAATAAGATTTCAGAATTAATCGACATGTCTCATTGAATTTGGCATGTGAGGGGCGTCATTTCATAAATCAAAAAGGGTTGAATTCGCGGCGGTTTCAGTTCGAGAGTTCGAGACGGCCAGCTTGGCACCTCAAGTTTTTCGATAACTCTAGCACAGCTCTTTGCTTCCAAGTTGATCATAAATTTTTGAAGCAGCGGGTCTAAATTAGGGTCATTCACGTCAGGCTTTGTGACAACATGCGTTATTGCTTTGGTGCGGGTTTGGCGAAGAAAAAGCGAAGGGTTACTCATTTTTGGCCGAAGTATAACTTCACTTTGGAGATCAGGATGCGCATAAAAATATGGAACATTTATTCGATAAAGCCACGGCCTATAAGTTACAAGAACACGATCATCGTTACCGAGTTTTGTGTTCAATGACCTTACAACATCGTACCCCACAATGTTTCTTTGGAGAAAATCGATAGGCGCCTGTTCGGTCACGATAAACCGAATAAACTTTATTGAGAACAGAGCATGCCCGCCCAACTGAATGAAGATAACGGCGATTAGAGAAACAGCATATGGCAATACAAGAGCAGGCCACTCGCGCAAGGCTCTCAACCCAAGAAAAGCCAGTGCAATGACAAGCAAAGGATATACGGGGAGCAGATGCCGTACTCTTTGAGATGGCCCAAAGAAAAACCAGACAGAATAGTATACCAGGCAAATCAGGATAAAGATAAATGCGGGTGATTTTGTAACAGATCGTCCGTATCGCCACAGGCCGATTGCTGAAAGCGGCAACAATAATAACCAGACGATACCAAGGCCTACCCTTGAGGCTTCAAACTGTGGGTATGGATCCAAAGTCGCGACGAATGGATAAATCAGAAACCAAAAAATATTTTTTGAAACGGGCGTTTCGGAAATGGCATAGAGCTCACGTACGCGATGGCTTTGCTCGTCACTCCAAGGGAAATTCAACGGGTATTCTACGATGCCCCACAAGAGAGGAAAGATTGGATCCCCTGTGTGGTAAAAATTGAATGCGTACCACTGAGAACCAATGAAGATTGCGACCAATGAGAAAACGATAGCATGCCTTAAACCAGCGCGCCCTTGACTCAAAAACGCGATACCGCATGCAAAACCAAGTACGAGCCCAGTATACTTTGTACTAAAGAAAAGACCTACAGCAACAGCCGCGATAAAGGCTGCCCCGACCAGATCTTCTCTTATTGCAATATAAACAGTAAACCCGGCGACAATGACAAACGATGCCGCACGCGCTTCCACTTGTCCGGTGCCGGCTCCATAAACAATTGCCGGCATCGTCATTATTAAAAGTGTGATCAGTAACGCCCAAGATCTGGGGGCAATGTGCATTGTGACAGCATACGTGATGAGGCCAAGCGCCCAACCGCTCGCCAGTAGCCATAGATTAGCAGTTAACTCGCCTCCAATTGCCAGCGCTACGCCGTATCCCAATTGCTGCAAAAGAGGTACGGCGCCATCAAGTGCTCTGGGAATGAATTCAATTGTACTGCTCTTAAGGAACAATGTGGGCGTGGCAAAATGATACGCCATGGTATCGCCATCGGCTTGTGGAGAGAACGCTTCAAAAACATCAAACCCAAATGCAATCAGGAGACCAAAGATCGATATCGTCTCTATCCAACTGAAAGATGAAATTTGAATGCTTTGGTACTTGATGGGGCGTCGCAGCCACAAGGGGATAAGTCCTATTGAAGGTAGTACTGCGACAATGAGCAAAACGGAATGCGAAAAATGACCAAAAAGCCCTGGAAAAAATGCAAGCCAACCGATTAACCCAAATCCAAGAACTGATGAGATGGCGATATCTTCTAAAAATGTGAAGTTAGTACGAATGCCCGACAATTGAACAGCGATCGACCCGGCGCCAACAGCTCCAGATACAAGCAGTAAAAATGCCAGGATTGAAATCATGCGAGGCCGACCGCGCGTTTGATCGCATTCATTACTGGACCGATTAAGCTTTGAAACTGGCTCAAATAAATTCCCAGTATGGCAACGATCCAAACTGAAAAACCTATATACAATCCTGGCCAACCGCGTGCCGACGATGTGTTCGCGTTCAGGCCAGTTTTCGCGATAGCGAGTGTGAGGCGAAATGGAATTAACAATGCACGAGTGAATTTGCGGGACCGAAAATACACAGCGAACGCTTCTGAATAAACGTTCGTCAATCGTCGGGTCAGGGCTGGCACGATATCCCGTTCACGCTCGCGTAGTGCAGGCAAATACCTATAGGCAATTTGAACACAACAATTTATGCGTCGCTCCGTGTGGGTCATGATGCCACCCGGCGTATGGAAATACTTCGCCAATGGCGTGTCAAAAACGGTAAACGTTGTTTTTGGATCCGCAAGAACCTTAAGCCACAGATCGAAGTCCTGGGCGTTCCTGAGGCTTTCATCAAACCCGCCAACCGCCAAAACAACATCCCGACGTACAACGACAGAGATACTGGGAATGTAGCCTTTCAGATAAAGACTGAGATAAGGATCAGGCCCTTCATTGAAGCGCTCGGCACAAGAGACATGAACCTCCCCGTTCGGAGTTACGTCCAGATAGTCATGCGCAACCAGCGTGTAGTCATTGGACGTTAAAATTTCCAATGACATTTTCAGTTTCGCGGGCAGCCATTCGTCGTCTGCGTCAAGGAACGCGAGGTATTTCTGAGACGCGGCATCAATGGCACGATTGCGTGCCGCGCCTGCTCCCTGATTGGGTTGTTCAATAACGATGAGTTTGCTCGGCTTAAGGGTATCATGCATTGCCCGGGCTTGCGTCGCCGTATCATCATTGGAGCCATCATCGACAACAATAACTTCTGCCGGTGGCAAGGTCTGTGCAGCCACACTCTGGAGTGCCCTTTGAATAGACTTGCCGGCGTTGTATGCCGGGATGATCACACTGACGGGGGCGATATCACGCGGCATCGGCAATATCCCGAAGGCTGGCATTGGGTGTCGATGTCGGAACGGAGCCATGCGTAAACATGCGAATTGATAACTCCAATGCCAAGATTGTATAGACCCGGTATCCGTGTCTGGCAGGGTCTTGCAACAGGCACTTTATGCCTTCGGCTGTCCACCACCCGCGATCTAACGCATCCTTCGACGTCAAAATCCGCTCTGCGATTGCGCCAAACCCACATCTCATCCATTGCGGAACCGGCGAAACAAAGCCCTGTTTGGGTGCATTGAGAACACTGTCAGGTAAGAGTGTTCGGGCGATCTGACGTTCCAAGGCTTTCGCTTGCTGCCCTGGTGTTCGGACATCTGAAGAGATCGAGAGCGATGCTTCAACCAGTCGGTGGTCAAGAAACGGCACCCGACCTTCGACACTGTGTGCCATGCTTGTTCTGTCCAAAAGTGTGAGCAGGTCTTCACAGAGGTATGTTTCAATATCGCCGACCAATCCTGCGGTTTGCATATCGGCTTGTGGGAAAGCTTGTTGAAATGAATGGGCTGCAGCGGCCTGTGCCGCCTTCGGGGATGGGCCCGTATTGCCAATCATGTCGCGAATTGGTGGCGGGAAGTGCGTACTGTGTGCGTGAATATACTGGCCACGGTCCTTATCAAATAGACCTGAACGTGCGAGCTGCCACGCGCGCATGGGAGAAAAGGGTTTCGTCGCGGTTTCAATACCTGACCGGACCCATGCCGGCACATTCAGGTACGCTTTCTCAATAGGAATTTGAAAGTATCGGCCATACCCGGCAAACAATTCATCGCCACCTGATCCATTCAACGCAACGGTGACATGTTCACCCAGCGCCTGCTCGATGAGATAATTTGGCAAGAGCGCAGCGTCGTTGACGGGCTCTTCCAGATGCCATGTCATCGCCCATAGATTATTAATGGCATCACTTGCATCCACATCAATGACATTGTGGTCTGTGCCATACCGTTCTGCGACATCGGCGGCGACAGGAGACTCGTCCACACCGTCGCTAAAGCGAACGGTAAACGTTTTCAATGGCTGAGATGTCTGTTGCGCTGCGAGCGCGACAAGTAATCCGGAATCAAGGCCGCCCGACAACAACGTGCCGATCGTGACATCGCTTCGAAGCTGAAGCCGAACACTATCATTCAGCAAATCCAATAAATGCTCAGCGGCGTCATCAGCGTTCAGTTTTTGGTCTCCTGGGTTCGGACGCCAGTAGACACTTATCTCTATCTTTCCTGCGTTATCGATTTTTAGCCGTTTTCCAGGTTGCAGTTTTTGCACGCCCTTAAACAATGTGGCCGGGCCGGGCACATACCCATGTGCAAGGTACGCTGAAATGACGTCTTCATTGATTTCGGGATCAACCAACCCAGATGCAATGATTGCTTTGATTTCCGATGCATAGACGATGCCGCCACTTTGTAATTTTGCCCAGTAGATCGGTTTGACGCCAAGCCGGTCACGCACCAGCTCAAGCGTATGCGCATCATTGTCATAAAGTGCGAGCGCATACATGCCGTTTAGAACGGCGGGATAATCGTCGCCAAGCGCGTCGTGTGCGGCGAGAACGGTTTCCATGTCTCCTTCGGTCTTAAAGCGATAGCCTGAAAACCGGGCGCGGAGCTCAAGATAATTATAGATCTCACCATTGCCACTGAGGACGACATTTTTGTCTGCACTGACGAGGGGTTGATCCCCGGATTTTAAATCAATGATCGCAAGCCGCCTGAAGATCGTCTGATAACGTCGATCAGGCCGGATCCATTGCCCGTCACCATCAGGTCCGCGATGAACCATGATATCTGCCATCGCTTTGAGAGCGACGTTGGGAACCTGAACGGTTTCAGGCACAAACAACCCTGCAATGCCACACATCAGCGTGTCACCTTGATGACGATTGCACCGGTCCAAGATGATGCAACGGATGTATCAAATATAATCCGTGTCCCTTGCCTACTTTGACCATAAGCATACCAGATACGAACGGGCTCCAACCTGGGACGTGCATCATTTGCGTCGACAGCAAACATATTATTGATGATCGCCTTATTGTCCTGGATTTTCACATCATGCGGCGTCACCAATGCCTGTTCTATGGCGTGCTGTCCATGCCCTTGAATGGTATCAGTTATGGTCAGCGTATCGTCCTCAAAAGCCCATGTTCGTGTCACGGTTTCGACGTCTAAACGGCGGTACCCACCGTGCGACACAGTGACACTATTTGATGAAGCATCAGTGCTGGCTGGGCCAGCGACAGCATACCGAAAGGTGTCGTCATAGTATGGTTTGTTTGCCGGATATGGGTCCTGCTCGTCAATTCTGAGACCGCCATGAACAGATGAGGATCTATAAAGGGCCGCATCACCCGTTTCACCATATGCGCCGCGACCCGGGTCAACAAACAGGGCTTGATTGTCGAAATGGATTTCAGCACTTCCAATATCTTGATGTGCGTGACCTGGCATGAACGGCCAGCCATCTGAAGGTGCCGACGTAAGCAGAGACCAAGGGCCTTTGTCGGCTCTTACCCACCCATCAGACTGGAGGCGCTCGGAGCTGATCGGTGATGCGTCGGCTGCCAATTCTTTAACGAGTGTTTGTTCTTCATCGTCCAGTGTTCTGGTCCATGGGCAACTGCCGGTCTCAATACCCGCCAGAAATGCTGGAGGACAATCTGGTGATATATCACCAATCAGTGGCAATCCGCCTGGAAGGACGAGACACTTTGCCACGCCAAGCAGCCGCTTTGCGATACCTCTAAGTTTCTCGGCTTCGCTGGGATAACCGTGACGATGCGCCGCCAGCCAGACATCAAGATAGTTTCGCACATATAGCATGTGATAGTGTGAAGAACCTTCCCGCAGCGCGCCACCTGCAAGAATGATGCGATCGGCTTCGTGGCATAGAATCTTGTATCCCAGTTCCCGCGATTGCGGCATCTGCAACGCACATCCAAGCCGGTATAGCCCGCGTCCGTTGTTTGCGAGATGGTTGGAGGTGTTGTGCTCACCAAAGTATTCCAGTTGCCGGGCAATTCTTGGACTATGCGCAGCCAAATCGTCAGCGAGCATTTTTAGATCGCCCGCTACTCCACAGCGGCGCACCGCATCGAGAATATTCACCGCCCGCTCTGCAGCTGTGTAGGGGTGCCATGCCCATCCGTCGGCATCCAGGAATTGATCTCGCCACGCCTGCCATAAGGCGCTGACCCAATTGGCGTCGAGGGTCTCTGTCAGCGGGACCCAGGCAAACCGATGTCGGGCGAGGTCAAGCTCGATGTCATTATATGGTGCTTTGAAGAGGGCATCTGGGGAGTCGGGATCTATGGATAGCGACGTTCCCAGAAGAGACAGATTTAAAGGCGATTGAGGATCACTTGCAGAAACGGGTGATGGCACAATATCCCACGTTGCCGTTTCTTGGTTGAGTGGGAGGAGATGCTGAGCATAAGGCGGTTCATGAGGTGTAAATGCTGCAGGACTGTTGTGCCGCAGAAAGGCGCGCCCCACAAGCCACTGACGCAAGATGCTATCTGATGCGACCTGCCCGATTTTCCTTTTGAGTTGGGAAATCATCCTTTATCTATTCACTAATCTCGGAGGCTAAATCATGACCAATGCGGTCGAAACAAAATCGGATGTTCGCGCTTTCTGGGGCTCTCTTTATAAGTCGCTCTATGATCACGTTGACAGCAATATTACCCGCGAAGATTTGCTGAAGGCGCTGGACGATCTGGAAGACATGTTTCGTCTGCGTGGTCATATGGCCGTTGCTGATATGCCGCTGAGCGAGCTTGAAGGCAAGCGTGTCCTTGAGATTGGACCGGGTGCCGGGGGGCATTCTGCTTTGTTTGCCAAGCACGGGGCGAACGTCACGAGCATCGACATTACTGTAGAGCGCGCACGAGCGACTCAGGCCAAGTACAATTTGATGGGTGAGCTTGCAAACGGATGTGGTGCACTTCAGGGCGACGCCGAGGAACTGCCTTTTGGCGATGATACATTCGACATCGTTTATTCGAACGGTGTCCTGCACCACACACCCGATACCGAAGCATCTATCGATGAGGTCTGGCGAGTTCTGAAGCCCGGTGGTCGGGCTGTCATTATGCTCTATTGTAAAAGCTCGTGGCATTACTGGATCAATATGTATCTCTGTATCGGATTGATAATGGGACGTGCATTTGGCGATAAAAACTGGCTTGGCAAAGCTACAGAATGGGGTGGGCGCGATCAGCAGACGGTTCAGAACCCGATCACCCGATGCTATACCGCAGCTGGATTGCGGCACTTGTTTTCGAAATTTGACAGTCTGAACTTTCGCAAAGCCGAGTTCTATTTTTATCTGATTCCAAAAATTGGAAAAATTTATAGAAAGCATCAGATCAAAAAATACGGCACCCATCCTGGGGGTGTTTTGGTGTATGGCGAACCGTGGCCGCATCAGTCACCGCTGGAATACTGGCTTGGCCGGCACATGGGCTGGTCCTGGTTCATCACCGCGAATAAGCCAAAAGCCTAAATTTCTTAGACGACGCAAATTACCATAGGCCGGGTGGGAAAACGCCCTTTTCAGGGATGCGATAATTGTCCAAGCCATCGATAGCCGTCCGCCCCATAGCTAGTATGGATTCTTGCGTGCTGCCGCCAATATGAGGTGTTGCAAAGAAATTTGGTAAATCGAGAAGCGCCTGATCTTCCGGCGGCTCGCAGGCAAATACATCAAAAGCGGCACCGCCAAGAGCGCCAGATTGTAACGCCAGTCTCAGCGCGCTTTCATCAACCAACCCACCGCGTGCCGTGTTGATAAGAATTGCAGTTGGTTTCATCATTGATAGCCGCTCAGCGTCCAGAATATTTTCTGTCGAAGCATCATAAGGGAGATGGATCGAAACGATATCGGCTTCACGCAACAAGATATCCAGAGCGACAGGCTCAACACCGGTTTCATTACAAAATGTTGTTTTGTCTTCTATGTCGTGAGCAAGAACCTTACAGCCAAATCCTGCCCGCAACATACGCCCCAGATCTTCACCCACGTGACCACAGCCAATGATTCCGACCGTGCAGTCTGACAGTTGTCGACCTATGACCTGATGCCAATTGTCGGTGCAAACGGCTTCATTGGCTTCGGGCAGTTTTCGCAACATTGAAAGCGCAAACCCGACCACAAGCTCAGCAACTGATCGGCGGTTAACGCCACCTGTCCAGCCGAGCGAAACCTTGCGTTGAATAAGCGCCGGTAGGTCAATTTTATCAAATCCGACGCCGTACTTGGCGATGACGCGCAACTCTGGCACAGCGTCCAGAACATGTGCGTCAATCGGCTCCAACGCGACAATCGCTTTTTCGTTGCCGCGAAGGGCGTCAATGAGTTGGTCGCCTTTGAGGCTGACACCTGCGTCATTGAATGATGCATCGGGATAACGAGACAGCAGTTCCTCGCGGAGAACAGGATGCCGCGAGAAAGAACGGGAGAGAACGGTTACCCGGCTCATCCGTCTTTCGCAGCCAGATCGCGCAGTTGGTCGAGGGCGGATGGGAATTCTGAGAAATGATCAATCAGGATTGTTGGCTTCAATTCATCATACGGCATGTGGCAGTATCCAAAACTGACGCAAATTGACGCCATGCCCGCATCATGCGCTGCAAGAATGTCATTTTCGCTATCGCCGACCATGATAGTGTGCGCACCAGCCATACCCATGGCGGCCAATGTATCATGTAAATGCCGCCCGTCTGGCTTGCTGTGGGGCACATCGTCGCCACACACGATGGTGGGGAAATATTCGGTCATGGCGAAAACATCCAGCACAGGCATGGTCGTTTTTCGGGGCTTGTTGGTGCAAAGCGCGATTGGCATATTCGCGGTTTTCAGCGCCTGAAGGACATCCATAACGCCGGGAAAGACAATCGTGTCCTGGACCGGGTTCTCGCTGTAAATCTGCAGGAATGCATCTTTGACTCTATCGCGCTGGGCGTCATTTTCCATGCCGCCGGTATCCTTGAGAGCATCGGCGACAAGATGCACAGCCCCTTTGCCGACAAGATCTTTGACACGCTCAACGCTAAGAGTTGAGCGTCCCTCGGCGACAAGCGCTTGATTGAGTGACCATGCGACACCAGGCGCGCTATCGATCAAAGTGCCGTCCAGATCAAATAAAATAGCGTCGACCATCAGTATTTGCCCCAAAGTGGATCATCGCCCAAAGCAGCCTCGACACGCGCAACGTCCTCTGGGGCATCGACGGATTGATAGGGCCGAAAGGTCATCGGTGCGATCCGCTGAAAATATCCATTGTCACAAATTCGATTTGAGTCACAGGCTTCAGCTTGTTCCAAAGGCGATTCAGGTTGCTCGGTAAACCAGTTCAGGAAATGCCAGCGAAAACCAAAGATACCGCCGACACGTTTGGCCCCTGCATCTTTGCTGAATGTCTTCATATATGGGATTGGACTACGGGATGTATAAAGCACATTGCCTTTCAGATCATGGACGAGTTTGACCATGTCCGGATTGTTGAACGTTTCCTCGTCATGGATCGGCACGGCGAGCATCGTTCCATCAACACCTTCTTCATCGAAAGGGGCCATCACCGCCTCGATGACGTCGGGGCCAAGCAATGGCTCATCACCCTGCACGCAGATAACAATATCATTATCGGCGACATCAACGCCGCATTTTGTTGCCGCTTCGGCAACCCGGTCGAGTGCTCGCGTATGTGTATCGGCCGTCATGATGACAGGGAAGCCGCGCTCTTCGCAAAAGTCGCGGATTTCGTCGTCGCACGTTGCGACCGCGAGGACGTCCCAATCATCATACATCTTGGCCCGAAGATAACAGTGCTCAAGCATCGCCCGTCCAGCAATGGGGTGCAGTGGCTTGCCTGGAAATCGGCTAGCGGCCATTCGTGCCGGGACAATTCCGATCGTCTTCATGTCAGCGTCCGTTCAAGTTGTATCATTGTGGGAGGTTGTCTTTGAGCCAAGCGGCCGTTTCTTCTGCGGCGAGGCGATGGCCTTTGGCTGACCAGTGGCCATCATGGATGAAGTGCGTTGCTTCAAAGCCGTCTGCCTTAAAGCGATCAATAGGATCGACATATGCAAGGCCCCGTTCTTCGAGCGCCTTTCGAACCTGAAGGCGCGCTTCTTTATATGCCGGGTCATCGTTGGCAATTTCGAATCGTGCTGGCGCAATTTGGACCACAAATTTTGTTCCGGCATCGAACATGTTTCGTAAACGAGCCAGTTCTTTCGCTGTAGCTTTTGCAATCTGCGCCATGTCCTTGCCCTCAAGCGGATTCCGGTAGGCATGGCTTTTGTTGACGACGCCGAGCCAGATCAATGTTTCGCGCATGACGTTGACCCGCTTGAGACTGACCGCGAAAAAATTATAAAGCGCTGAGTGTTCAGTCAAAAACTGTTTCAAAGTCGCAACATTCAATACGCTGCTGGACGATGCACGATCTGACCCTTCAGCCTTTTTTGCCGTTGCGACACAATCATAATTCACTAAATCGTTCTCGATAATGAGGCCCACGACCACGCCAATCGGCGCTACATCTTTTGGCATTCGCGCTGCCAGGGCTTGATACCCACAGACGTTGGTGCCGGGACTGGCGACGTTATAGGTTGGTGTGTTTGTCAGCTCACCTATGACGGCTGAATACATTTCATTGGCTTCAACGCCCCAGCCAAACGCCATCGAGTCGCCCAAGACCCAGATGCGCTGATCCGCATCACTGACGGGCTCGTCGTTGCGAAGTCCAAACGCGTTGATCTTGATATGCGAGCGAAAATCACCGTTGTTTTGCGCGAAGTAACCATCAAACCCGGCTTTACCTACGGCAACAATGCCATTCTCTGGGACGGCTTCGGTAACCATGTATCGTCCGGCATAGAACTCGCTCCATGATGGATAGACAATTCGCACAACTGCTTCGGAAATGGCCAGAAGAAAAATGAAGCCAAGAAGCAACGCAATCAGGCGACCTTTAAGAGATATCGAAACGGGCGCTTCAGACATCGGCCGCCTTTTTCTTACCAATCACATCAAACAACGCCCCTTCGCGGGCAATCGTGCCAAGCCAGGATAACTGTGTAACTTCACGTTGATAACGTGTGCCAGGGGACGTCTCAGCAAACATATCCGTTGTATCTTCGCCATCTGTACCAAGTATGGCGGGTGAGCAATTCCGATATGAAATATCATTTTCGTTAAACCATTCCATAACTTCATCGATGGAATGCCATGTCTCGTGCGGATTGTAATATTGGTCAGCGATCCAGATTTCCGCTTTCTTTTTGTCGCGGATTCGATTGCGCACGACAAAGTCGATATTGGGACCAAACAGGCCGATCAATTTGGATCGGATTAACGTCGGCAACCGGGCTGGTCGGTTATAAAGGCCGACGAGGACAATGCCGCCTGGTTTGAGCTTGCGGACAATTTGCCCAAATGCACGGCGCGCATCAAAGGTGTGGTGCAGCACACCATGAGAAATAACAACGTCAAAACTGTTATCTTTGATTGCAAGGTTAAAGATATTCATTTGCGCAAATGACACACGCTTCAAATCGTTTCGCTGTTTGTGCTGCACAGCCAGTCCGAGGCTCGCCAGCGACATATCAATACCAAGCACAGCGTTGTTGTTCAGTTGCAGGTAGTGGGACAACTGGCCGGTGCCACATCCGCACTCTAGGACCGTCTTGTTGTAGCCAATAGAATCCAGTAAGGATTTCGAAAACGGGTTCGAATGGCCCTTGCTGACAAGTTCACCAAATTCCTCAAGCCCTTCGTAACTCGGGAAAGGATTTTCTTCATAAAATGAGCGCACCCGTTCGGTGACTTCAATGCCTTCGCCGGGGCTCGGCGCAAACAGGGATGGGATGCCATCGATAATAGGAAAAACTTCGTTGGTTTCATCGCAATGGACGGCGTCGTCTTTGACAATCAATTGCGACTCGTTTGATGCACCGGGCGCTCTGAGGTTGGCAAGAATGCGGTCAGAAAAGGGTGACATTGTTTGTGTGCCACTCATTGATCGGGCTTCCTGAGAATAAAATTACCAACAGCGAGAACATCCATTTCGGTCGCCATAAAGCATTTATAGGCATCAAGTGGAGAGCAGACGACGGGTTCGTCGCGGACGTTGAAGCTTGTGTTCACAAGCATGCCTGTCCCCGTGCGTTTTTTGAAAGCTTGAATAAGATTGTAAAACTTTTCATTCGATCCGGCGGTTACGGTTTGCACGCGCGCAGAATAGTCGACGTGCGTAATGGCCGGTAATGTCGAGCGGACAACATCCAGGCGTGCCAATCCGGTGAGTTTGTTGTCGTCGCCTTTCAGTTCTTTGTGGTGCTCCTCGCGAACCGGGGCAACGATCAACATATACGGGCTGTCTGTATCGAGATCAAAAAATGTACTGGCATCTTCGCGAAGAACGGCTGGCGCAAAAGGACGGAAACTCTCACGATATTTGATCTTGAGATTGAGCGTCTTCTGCATCGCTGCTGACGCCGGATTCCCTAGGATCGATCGGTTGCCGAGCGCGCGAGGACCAAACTCCATCTTTCCTTGAAACCAGCCAACAACCTGATCATCGGCGAGGCTATCTGCAACGTCGGCCAAAAGCTGATCATCACTCACCTTGTGATAATTCGCGCCAACCTCATCAAGAACAGCCTGGATCTCTTCATCTGAGAATGATGGCCCCAAGTAGCTGCCGAGCATTGCATCGTGACCGTTGACGCGTTTTGGTGTTCTTGCCGTGCCCTCGCTCATTGTGTTTTCGACAGCCAATGCAACGCCCAATGCAGAACCGGCATCGCCAGAAGCTGGTTGAATCCAGATATTTTCAAACGGCCCCTCTCTGAGAATGCGTCCGTTGGCCACGCAGTTGAGGGCGACGCCGCCCGCAAGGCACAGGTTCTTCGAACCACTAATACGGTGCGCTTCTTCGCAAACACCCATCACAAGGTCTTCGACAACAACCTGAACGGAACGCGCCACGTCCATGTGAAACTGGGTTAGTGGGCCCGCAGCTTCCCGGCGCGACTGGCCGAACAACTTTGCGAACTTGTCGTTCGTCATTGTCAGCCCGGTGGCATAGTTGAAATAGCCCATGCTGAGGCGAAATGATCCATCTGGCTTGGTATCGATCAATTTGTCGCGGATGATATCGGCGTACTTGGGCTCCCCGTAAGGTGCCAGGCCCATCACTTTGTATTCGCCGTCATTCACCTTGAAACCAAGATAATACGTCACAGCGGAATAAAGCATGCCGAGGGAATGCGGAAACCTTACCTCGCGTTCGAGACGAATGTCCCGACCGTTACCAACGCCGATAGACGTTGTTGCCCACTCGCCGACACCATCCATGATGACAATGGCGGCGTCGTCAAAAGGTGACGGGTAAAAGGCCGCCGCAGCATGCGAATGATGATGATAGCCGAACAGGAGATCATCTTCGGTAATGGTGCCGCGATCCAGGCTATTCAGCCCGTCGATAATGAGTTTCTTTTGTAAGAGTTTTTCTTTAACCCAAACTGGAATGGCCTTTGCAAACGACTTAAAGCCTTTTGGTGCATATGTCAGATAGGTCTCTAACAAGCGATCAAAAGTCAAAAGTGGCTTGTCGTAAAAGGCAATGTAGTCAACGTCGTCAAAGTTTACGCCCGCCGCGTCGAGGCAGAACTCTGCGGCATTTATCGGAAAATCAGCATCGTTCTTCTTGCGCGTAAAACGCTCTTCCTGCGCAGCAGCAACGATCTCGCCATCTCGAATGATGGCGGCGGCACTGTCATGGTAGAATGCGGAAAGACCCAGAATAATCATGTTTTAGAAAATGGCGTAGATGAAAGGGGTAATCGCCGAGCTTTGGGCAGCGACCAACAGGACGCCGAGCGCAAGCAATCCAAGAATAAGTGGCGCCATCCAGAATTTTTTGTAGGCGCGCATGAACCGGAAAAGTTCTTTAAGTAAGGAAATCATTCAATGCTCACGTTCAATACATATCTTTAAATGTTGTTTTGTCGAGTTGACGTGGAGGTGTCGACCAATAGGTATCTTCGTTAGTGTTTGTTTTCCGCTTCAGTGGATCTCGACCAAAAAGGTGCATAACTAAGCCGAATGGGACGACAAACAAAATATAAAATATGCCAAGGATCAGAGTATTGTTTATTGCGCCAAATTTACCTCCGAACAATGCCCAAAGCCGGTTTAGCGGCAGCAAAATACCCGGAATGACCAGAGCAACGGCGGCAAACCCGCCAGCGACAGCAAACAGCCAGAGTAATGGACTCTCTCTGATCCACCATACGATTCCACCGATGATCATGAACACGACCGCAAAAGTAAGGCCAAATGCGCGGTCAGTTTGCCGTATGGTCATTTCAAATTCTCTGTTTCGAGGTTCCACTGCGTCCGCCACGCCGCGTCTGCACAGTAGATTTGGTATACAAGTTTCATCGTCTTTAACGCATCTTCTACGGAGCCATTACTAATCGGCGCGTTTGTGTGGACAGCATCTGCAAATTCAGCGACTTCAAGCTCCCACGATGGATCGGTGTTATAGCCTGTCGTTTCCTCTTTCGGAAGCCCCATATCGTCTTTGCCGCGGCGAATAACCGTGAGTGTTTCTTCGCCATAGCTTTTCGATCCCGAAAGAATGCCCGAAAGCACAAGTGACCCTTTACTCATGGTGATATCCAGGTGGAATCGGTGTCGCCACGATGAGGCCGATGAATGCAGCATCGCAACCTTTCCGTCATCTGTACGCATAAGGGCATATGCATTGTCTTCGACGTCGTGGCCCCAGACGCTGTTTTCGACAAAACTGTGAACTTGCGTGAATTCACCGGCAAAAAGCCTCAGCAAATCAACCATATGGATGCCTTGATCCAACAAAACGCCGCCTCCGGCAAGGGCGCGCTTGGTGCGCCAAGAGGTCTGGTCGAATGTGATCAATTGGGATTTCCCATAAACCCCGCGCAGATTGATGACCTTCCCGAGTTCATCGGAGCGAATGATATGGAGCGCATCCTGAACGGAATCATGGTAACGGTGGTTAAAGCCATATTTAAGCACACGATCGCGATGCTTCTCATAACATTCAGCAACTGAAATGATATCGGCCACATCGCGGCCCGGTGGCTTCTCGCAAAAAACGTGCAGATCTTTTTCCAGTCCGGCAATCGTCACCATCGCCGCAACATCATTGGACAATGCGACAAAGAGTACGTCCAAAGGCTCTTTTAAAAGATCCGAATAAATATTGTAAAAGCGCACGCCATCGTCGAACGTCCCGGTGCCATCAAGGGTCTGGTCGCAGACGGCAACAACCTGCATGTCACTACGCGCATCAATGATATCGCGCCGGCGCTTACCAACGATCCCATAGCCCGCGATACCGACATTAAGGGGGGTCGTCAATTGACAGGTGTCCGGTAAAGTTTGGATATGGCTTCATTTGCTATGCCGAGGCGATTGGATTCCTCATTGCTATCAACATTGACCCAACTTCCAGCCTCATCGGCACGATAAAATGCGTGCAAGAGTTTCAGAGTTTGGAGGCAATCATCTTGGTCTACAGGGTAGGGTATCCCGTTCTGAAATTCTGAGACAATATCACGATACATCTCTGTATGGCCGAAACCATAAACGGCGCCATGACCTTCTATGCACTTGAAGTCTTCGCTGTTTTCTTCGCAAGCGGACGGATCGGGGGTAAAAATTTGCAACTCGTTGACGGCGATACCGCCGATTTGCGCCATGCCTTCCGCGCAAACAAAAGAGATCGAAGCCTCGAAATCATCTGGGCGAGCTGCAGTTGTAGATTCTAACGTGCCAACAGCACCTGACTTATAGGACAGAGTCGCAACTGTTGTGTCTTCAACTTCTATATCGGCACCAAGTGTGCGCATTGTTGCATTAACCTGATCAATTTCGCCACCGAGATGGCGCAAAAGATCAACATGATGGATCGTTTGATTGGTAAGTGCGCCGCCATCATGAGAGAACGTGCCACGCCAAGGTGCCATATCGTAATATCGTTGCGGTCTGCACCATCGCAATTTTACAGAGACGGTTCTAATTGCGCCAAGTTCACCATCTTTAAAAGCCTGCCGCACGCGCGAGACAGCTTTATTGTACCTATTTTGAAATACAGGAAAAATTCGTTTGTCAGCATCAGCCGCTGATTCAAAAGCAATTTTTAATTGGCTGGGCCTCATGAATGTTGGTTTCTCAACAATGGCATGTTTGCCAAATTCTTTGATGACTTCCAACGTGTGCTCAAGATGCATGCCGGACGGTGTGATAATTGCCGCAATATCAATCTCAGGCATGGCCTGAAACATTTTTCGATAGTCCTGGAACGCCGGGACTTCAAACTGTTCGCGATAAGCATTCGCCTTTTCCATATCCAAATCACATACCGCCGCGATAGCTACGCCATCCACTGCGGTGATCGATTGGCAATGATGCCCGGCGATGCGGCCGCATCCAATGAGTGCGACCTTTAAATCATTTTCCATTTTACCCATCTCTATGATTATGCCTATTCAGTCTCTAAAATTGCCTGCCATTTTTTTAAATCAGGCGGCGGGAAGAATTGTTCTACATTGAGTGCGCGGACTTCAGGCAATGCCAAAAGAGCTTGCTTGATGTTTGATCTCGATACCGGCGTTACTTGCATGTCTGAAGGTAAAATATCAAGGGCGACACCGTCATTGGGGATAAAACGAAGTGTGGGGATCCCGGCCAATAATCCTTCCAGGCCAGTCGTGCCGGTGCAGTAGATTAATGCTCGAAGGGGTGGCAATGAGCCCAGAGGCGCCTTGGTTGACGTAAAAAAATCACTTTCCTCAATCGGATGGGGATTGAGCGGGTGCGCCTTGACAATAAACTGAAGGTCGCGACTGGCCAGTGGACGCACGGCATCCATCATTTGTTGTGCAAAGGATGGATTGTTTGATAGCGCCAAAAACACCACGCCGTCCTGCCTATGGGTTGGTAGTTGATTTTTGCCTATTCTGTGCGAGCCCATTATGACCATACGTTCCTTAGGGATCCCTCTTGATTCCAAATCATCAAAATAGCTTGGGCCGTTCAGAAATATTTTATCTGGGATACTCTCAAGGCCATCGATGTTTGCATCGGCACCCTGATTAAACATGTGCCTCCCGACAACTGTATGTTGATAACCATATGTCTTGACGCCAATACGCCGAGCTTTACGCACAAAATCGCGTTCCCATGGATGATTCTCCCAAGGCCAACAAACGGACTTTGGTCGCATTGAATTTAGCCATGACCAATGGCATGTCCGTTGCCAAGTTGTCATAGCTGCACTGCCACCGCTACCTTCCAGAGCCGCGGCCCTCATGACAAGCCATGAATACTTTGGATCTATTGTAGATGTATCTGGCCGCCATTTCTGCCAAAGCAGCTGAAGCAATGACACAATCGAACCGAAGGCATGCAAGCTGATAGTTTTGTTATCAGCGGCAAGTTTTTGCGCAAACGTTGCGTTACAATCTGTATGCATCGCTCGGCGTAAGTTCGGGAGGTCATGGAGCATACTTCCGAAATAAGCGTCAGCACCTTGCGCGTTACTATCAGGATGCCCGTATACAAGGATCCAATGTTCTTGTGGATTGGCGTTGCCAAGAAACTTGCTTGCCTTGTACTTATTAATGACAAGTTGGGCGCATAATTTCGTCCTGGCAAGATAGCCGCGCACCCAGAACGTGGCAGATTTTCGTAATAATGATGGGGCGCTACCAGATTGAATGTTTGGAAGGCGCGCCAAAGATCTAAATAACCACGGGTCGCTGCAATATACGAGTGTCGACTCTGGCGCCTCACATAATTTCTCAATGACACGCTGCCAAGCAAGCATAACACCGAAATCAGAGGCATAGGTGCTCATTGTGGGCATATGCGCTAGTTGGGCACTCGGTTGGGCTTGAAGCGATAACGCTATCGTTCGCCAAATGTCATAAATATCATCAAATGCAGATTCCAGGAGTGTAGAAGAATCCAGAACAGGACTCGATCCTGTTACGGTCGTATCAGCGTGACCAATATGAATTGCGCGATCAAATTTTCCCTCATGCTTGAGAGATTTTGTCAGGAACACTGGCATTGCTATCAGTTTGAAGAACCAATTGTCGTTAAATCAAATTCATCGATTGCGGGCAGCAGCAACAAGTTTACAGCAATCTCCGGGGGTTCTTCATTTAGCGGCTCTATTCGTAAATAAGGATTTGCAGGCGTGACAGCGTGAACAATGAAAATATGATAATCTGGAAACGTTTCCGTGTACCAAGCAAACGATAATCCCACAGCTTCCAGCCGTTTCGAATGTGCTTCTACGATCATTGCTGGTCGTGAAGCGCGAAGCGTCTCCAGACCACCTTCAATGACCATGGGCTCGAAACCTTCTGTATCAATCTTGATGAGTTTTATTTTCTCATGAAGACCTAATTCTTTGGCAACATCGTCCAATCTGCGGACAGGGATTTGACGGCCTTGATAACTATCTGGACTATTTGTCAGATGAACGGACTGGATCATGGAATTGGTACCTTCCATGCCCGGGTCGCCTTTATTGACCATTATCTCGGCGACATCGTTTTCCTTGCCTAATGCTGAACGAACCAGAGTCACATTGTCGCATCGGTTAAACGCGCAATTTGCGGAAAGTGAATTGGCCATCTCGGTGACAGGTTCAAATGCGATGACCTGTCCGTGTCCAACCAGTTTTGATAACGCAACAGTGTGTAAACCGACGTTTGCACCAATGTCTAAAATGACATCACCAGGAGACGTCAAACGCTGAAACAGAAATGCAATTTCTGGCTCATATGTAGATCCATCGAATGTCAGTCTTGCCGATTCAGGTGATCCCAAAAACAGGTAACTTTTTGGGTTCGTAATATAATGACTGTCATTCCGTTCAATAACGAGATGAGAGACAAAAAATGGATTGCGAAGTCCAAGTAGCCGCGGACAATTTAATAAATATTTTCCGAACCAACTCAGGAGTGTCCCGATAACCGGATGATCGCATAGCTTCAGTAAAAAGTTCTTCATGCCTTACAACCAATCCCCGCCTGTTAAAGGAATCATTTGGCCGGTGATAAAGCCGGCCCAATCAGAAAGCAGGTAGGTCATGAGTGCTGCAGCTTCGTCGACATGCCCACCACGCTTTAGGGGAACCAGTTCAGCACGTTCATGCATCTGTTCATCCGTTCTGTCATGCCAACGCTGATGAAACCCGCTCTCAATAAAGCCAAACCTTAAGCCATTGACGAGTATGCCGTGCGAAGCACCCTCGCGCGCAAGGCCCTGAACCATGCATTCTGTTCCGCGTTTTGCTATGGCATAAGGGAAGGAGACCGGACTACCGCCATGAAGTGCTGACTCAGTACCCGTCAATAGAATTCGGCCGCCCTTACCTTGATTTTCCATGTGCTTCATCGCAGCACGCGACAGAAAAAATGGCTGATTTAGATTCAGGTCCATATCCTGTTCCCAAATCTCGGCAGGCATACCTTTCCAATGCTCGCTATAGTGAATGCCACCAGACAAAACGACAATTGCATCAATGCCACCTGCAGCCTCGACAAATTCATCCACAACCTGCGTGCAGTCCGCCTCAGATTGGAAGGGTTTAACGATAGGAATTATACGTGGGTCGTCACTTTCAAACCTTTGACTCCCACCGTGAACACCAATCGCACAATCGCTACTTTCCAGCAGCATGCTTATAAGAGCTTGTCCCAGGCCACCTGTGCCACCTGTTATGAGGATCCGCATTCCCTTTTGGGCAACCGGGGTCCAGTCTGGGCGTTTGAATGAATTCATATGATTTCCCTCAAGCTAACTGTCAGGATTGTCTCGTGATACGTTCTGGTAGCATTGCTGCAAAGTTCGAAAGCTTGCTGTGGTGTCTTCAAGTGGAGATGCTTCATTCAGCATTCGTTGTTCAATGGAAACATAACCGTGGTAGCCAATTTCATTCAGCATCGCGCCCATCGCGGCATGGTCAATTGTACCGCTTGATCCGAGTACAGCGAGGCCTGGTTCGTTGGCATGGAAGTGCACAAGCATCGTTTCGACGGCACGGAAAGTGTCAATATTTGCTTCATTGTTTTCTATCAGCGCCTTTGCATCGAGCTGCACGCGCAGAGCAGGATGGTCAATCTCTTGTGCAATATCCAGGCTCTCATATGCTGAATTTATAAAGTCCGTATCATTTGGCCCCAAAGGTTCAAAACAAAAGCATGTTCCGTGATCTGCTATTCGATCGCAAAGTTCAGAGAAGAAAGTAACGGCTTCCGACCGAGCCTGATTGAGTGGCAGGTCGCCTCGACGTCGACCGCCCCCATAAATTAATGTCCGCCCCCCAAGATCCCGGCAAACCTTGGATAAATGTTCAAGAAAATCCAGGCTTTGTGCGCGTGCTTCAGCGTCTTTAAATAACCCCAAGTTCGGTTGGTCAAAGAACAGTGAATGTAGACCTACCGCTTTTAAACCAGCACGCTCTATCTCTTGGCGATAGGCGTTGACCTTGCGATTGTCCAGATCATGCCAAGTGTCATGCCATTGCCTGCTCGGCGCGACTTCGAGACCGGAGATGCCCAAGTCACCCAGTTGCATTAACTCAGAGCTATGGTCGTAAGCTGTGAGTGCAATATTTGAAATGGCGTATTTTATCATTCGGAACTGTCGGAGTTTAAACCAAAGGCTTTGATAACGCGTTCCTCTGATACTTCGGGCATTTCTCTCATACGTTTGGCAATAACATGCTTTCCACGTATCACAGCGGGATGTTCATCATCATAGATGTTGTTGGTTTGAAGGGGGTCGTTTGCAACATCATAAAGTTGATTGCCATGAGGGCTAAGATGATCTGTTGGATCTCGATACTCTTTCCACATCATATGAAAGTCCTGATCGCGAACACCAAAATAAAGCGGCCGCTGATCAAAGTCACACGGACTGCCGTAGAAGGTTTCCATGAGGATATGTGTTCGACCATTGACACTGTTATCAAAGACAGACTGACCCTCCCAATCTGGATGTGGTTTACCGTCAAAAATATCCGAAATCGTTGGTGCTATATCCAAATGACTAGTGAGTGCATCTGTTGTGCCAGCTGTGACATTGCCGCCGCTAATAATTAAAGGCACGTGTGTGTTGTACCCATAGAGCCTGAAGTGGTGGCTGATATCATTATTTTCACCCAGTTCTTCGCCATGATCACCGCAGAACACGAGGGTCGTATTTTCGTAAATTCCTGCACGTTTGAGGCCATTTATAAGTCGTGCGATAGCACCGTCGACGAAATGCACTGCCGCATCATAAAGTGCGCCCCAGTGCTCCCAGCCTTGGTCAGTCGTTGGCGCCGATCCAAAGGTCAGTCCTGGATCTATATTAGGGTCATAGCCTAGGGCGTCTAAATGTTTTCCTGTATTTTTGAACCAATTCGGCTGTGCACCGGCACAGTATGGCAAATGAGTATCAAAAAAATGAGTCCAGATGAAAAATGGCTTTTCACTATGCCGCTCACTGATGGTATCGAGTATATGATCGACAAGCATTTCGGCATCGGGATAACGCTTGTATCTTTGACGCCTCAAGTGCGCTTGCGAAGGTGCTGAGATATTCAGTATCTGTGTGCGAATTTTTTCGCTTATCTCTTCCAATATCCGCCAAGGCTGTCGATAACGTCGCCAAACCGGACTCATCCATCCCGTTGCACGAAAGGGTTCGGGAAGAAACTGTTCAACATACTTGCCTGGGTTCGCATGGAACTGCTGTCGATGAGCCGCAATAACCTGAAGTATGCGAGAATAGTCAAAGCCGTCTGCATAAAATGGTGCGCGACGAAAATGCCTTTTATCTTGTTCCTGCCGTGCGTGACGTTCTTTAGCGAACTGCTCCAACCGATCAAACGAGTCATTGATGATGGGCGAAATCATCTCCAGAACGTCTTCCAGGGAAAATTCGCCATCATTGAAACGTTCCAACGACGTGCGCGTGAGGGCTCCTGTCGTGCCGATCATGGCACCTAAAGAGAACAGCATTTCCTCTTCGTCAACACCGTCTCCATAGCCAAAGAACCGGTTTACCCAATGAACGGTGCTCATCATAAAAGTTTGCGCGCCCGAGTCATGCATCTGGCGGAAAATAGAAGGTGGCCTGTCGAATACTCCGTTATCAAATCCTCCATAGGCAAGAGGACGGCTCGAATTCATAATTGTCGGAAATGCACCCATTGTGGATGCATTGATTGCAAAATGGTTGTTGCAGACAAATGCGTTCTCTGCGAGCGCTTCCAATGTTGGCGAAGTTGGTCGATCATACCCGTAAACGCTAAGGCGATCTTTCCTCAGCGCATCGATAGAGATGAAAATAACGTTCGTTGTCATTTTGAGATGATCGCCTTTCCGGATTTTCTCTCATCCAGAAGCATTTCTTGTAACGGTGTCCACATCATCCAGTCAGGTACGCGTTCTCCGTCTCTGATGGCATCGCGCACCTGGGTGCCACTGATTTTAAAATCATTTGGGCCAGGCTCGCCCTCTTTGATTGTATTTTCGGTGGTGTCATAAAAAACCGTATCAAAGAAAACAGGTTCAATTTCAATATCGGTTAGTGTCTCAAACATACGCGCCGCGTCACCAGAATTATAATAATTTCCGACGCCAGCATGATCACGCCCAATGATGAAATGGCTGCATCCCATGTTCTGTCGACAAAGGGCTGTGAAAATAGCCTCGCGTGGACCGCAGAACCTTGGGTAGGTCGAGAAACTTCCCAACAGAACCTGACTTTGAGGATAAATATTGAACTCGAGCATCATTTGATAACTTTTGAGTACATGCTCTGCCAGGAAATCTCCAGATTTTGGCGGCCCGACAACTGGACTTATGAACAAACCATCAGCTCCCGTTCGCTTTAAGGCTTCCAATTGAATGAAAGTATGCGCCCTGTGAGCAGGGTTGCGCCCATGAAACCCGACGACGCGGCTCCATCCACGATGATTGAACACAAATCGGGACTGTTCTGGAAACAAGTTATAATGCTGAAACTGTGATGGCAGTGGATTGACGAGTATGACCGGGCCACCGATATACGTGTTGTGTTCGCGCCGCAAACGGGCAACGCCCGGATGTGTGTCATCAGTTGTTCCAAACCATTTTAACGCGACAGCTTCGGTGTCGAGGGTGAAAATATCGTTTATATTAATCACGGCATGGGTGTCGCCGCTCTCTGATGCCAATCGAACTCTTTGTCCCTTTTCAAGTGTTTTTGCAATCGCTGGATCGATCGACAGTAAAATAGGCATCGTCCATGAACTACCCGTTGGAAGCTTTAGCTCATCAAGAACGGCATGAACGGTCTCTGCATCCATGAATCCATTTAAAGGAGAATAGACGCCGTTAGCCAATTGCTCGCAATCCATCAGCGTCGTAATCGGAACGGTTACAACTGTAAGGTCATCAAAATTCATAATTTCCGCTGGTGAGGAACAGGCGATCGAGAGACTCCCGCCATGTGGTTTTACCAGGAGTGATGTGGTGTCGAAGGAAGTTGGATCATTTGGAGTTACGTCTCGATCATGGCAATCGATCATGCGGACGATCATATTCGCACATCTTATAGGATATTTTCCAATAGCGGTCTCGGCAGCGAGAACAAGGCCATCCGCGCCATCCAATAAAGTATTGTGAATATCGTTGATTTCAGCTCGCGTAGGTGCTGGTTCGGTAATCATTGATTCCAGAAGGTTCGTTGCAACGTAGACAGCGCGGTTTTGTTTTTTTGCCTTTCGAATAATCATTTTCTGTAGTTCTGGAATTCGCTCAAGTGGCATCTCGCGCGAAAGATCGCCACGATCAATCAAAACTGCGTTGGACTTTTCAATAATGCCATCCAGATTTTCGATGCCATTTTTACATTCGATTTTCGAAATCACGAAAGACTCATCACCAACGATCTTTCGTATGTCATCGATATCTTCAGCACAATTTGCAAAAGACAATGCAAAATGACGAATACCAAATTGCAGGCCAATTTCCATTGCTGCTTTATCTTTTTCAGATAGCGCTGGCATAGCAATAGGTCTTTTAACAGTAATCGCCTTATTGCTACCGACGACACCGCCTGCAATGACGCGCATACCAATTCGATCCGGATGAATTTCAACAACCTGGACCAGCACGGAATTAAAATCGATGCTGATGAAATCACCGATCTCGAATTCATCAATGATATTGTGCGGTACGAAATTGATGTTTAGTGAATCACCAGGCACGAGTTTTCTGTGTACGTTGATAATCGTATTTTCGCGAAGTGAAACAGTTCCCTCGACGAAAAGACCCGTTCTGATTTGTGCGCCTTCACTATCAATACAAATAGGCAGATCAGTGTGCTCTTGAATGAATCGAACAGTAGGTTCGACCTGTTCAAGCTTAGTGTGAGACAGGTTGATACGGAACATCGTGACGCCAATTTCCTGGAGCCGCTGGATGACCGGCTCGTGCATGGAGGCTGGCCCAAGAGTGCAGAGGATTTCTCTATTCATGAGGGGTGCTTTTCCCATTGATTGTTGATTGTTCTAAGATGCTATTCTTTGATGTCAGACGTCGTGAGATTTGGAGAAGGCATTGCTTTGCAGAGATATGCAAGTCGATGCAAAACTGCCTTGGTATCTTGATCACGGTGATGCCAGAAAGGTGGATATAGATCGTAATAGAACTGGCTCCATGAACAAATGCCATCCTCAATAATTGCGTCATCATCCTGCCAAGGGTATTCGTCAAAATTTGAAATTTTGAATTGTCTATTGCAGCAATAGAAAGCCGTTTTGATTGCAGGATTTGCGCGCAGAATATCGAAATACCTGGATACAACTTCAAGATCCATTTCCTGCATAGATACAATATTAACAGCCAGGCCTATTGGTGTTTTTGAAAGTAGGGATGCGTTGTCTGCCTGAACGCCGATAACCCGAATGCTGTCATCTTCTAGGGCATGTGATAGCTCTTCTTCATTTCGAGCGACAGCAATTGAAATATTTGGAAAAGCTTTGCGTATATAGAGCATATCGAGGCAAAGAGGTTTGGTCAGATTTGAAAGCAGCACTTTTCGCGCAGGTGCCGCTTCCAGAAGAAGAGCCCCCATCGTGCCGAATCCGTCACCAATTACCAAGTTCGCACCGTCCGGTTTATTTATATCTAAGTGCTGCAGGATCAATGCTAGGGTTAAACTGTGTCTCAGAAAATCACCGTTGTATAAACGGTCTTGACGCTTCGCAATCTGACGACCGCTTTTAATACAAGCCGACGTATGTCGAAAGTGTTTACCCAGTCTTTGAACTGGATACTGCATGACCTGATGCATAAATCTTCTCGCAAAGGAACGCGCTTTAGGTGCAGACCCTAATGTTGAATTCCCTTGTACGACACCTTCCAGATCAATGGAGAACTCGCGGACATGATACTCCCAGTAAACGGAGCGACTTTCTTCCTCGTCATTACTTCTCTCATATAAGTATTGGATTGCTTCATCATTTGTAATGATCATGTTGCCGATCCCTTTTGATGAGTGCGAACGTCAACAGTGTCGGAGCCGTCAGCCGTTCCTTTTCCATGGGTGCTATGGAGAAGCCTCTCACAAATTGGCGTGATAAAATCTGCAACAACCTGATTGCCCGCTTTGGATAAATGCCCGCCGTACTTGTCATTGATATAAAGCTTATTGATCTCTCGTTCAGCAGCCAGAGCTGGTGCGACATCAATCACAGTCAATTGATCTGAAACCTCCTGGATGAGTGTTTCGTAGTAATGATCACCCTGCAGAATTTTTTCCATATCCATACGTTGGGGAAGCATGACAAGCACAGGGACGGTATTTCGACTTTTGCAAAAATCAACGAACCGTCGAACAAGTGCAGCAAACAGGGCGATAGAGTTACGTGTCCGATAAAGCTCGCGGTTCATATTGATGTTTCGCCGCATTACCTGCGTGAATGCCGCATCGCGCGTTAGTCCCAATCGATCTGTAAGCGCGGCGCCGATCAATGGCAATGTCCGAAAGGGGTTCTTAAAAAGCGATATGCTGAAAGGGAAGAATAGAATATCGCGCTTAAATTTCTTCTCATAGAAATAGTCAGCTTTGGTAATACGTGAATGTTGTTCTTTAATCTGATCAAAATCAGTGGCGTCTCTTATAAAACTAGGCCTGAAGCATAGCTCCTCAGAGTCCAACTCGAAACGGGGCTTAAAGGCAAAAGTGTTCCCATATTCGCTGAAATGTTTCCAGTATGCGTGAATGCGTGACATGGTCTCTGGAACCACACCTATAATGACAACGGGCGCTGGATGATTGTCAAATTCTCGCTCAAGCCGGAGAAGGGCTTGGTCAAAACCATAATTTCCAACGCCATAATTTGCGACGTTTGCGTTCAAGTTCTTGGATAAAGAGTGCGCCCAGGTTTCATTGTTTTCAACCTGCCGGGCAAAGGTATAGGAATCTCCATAAGCAAGAATTTTGGGTTGTTCTTGTTCGAACCCAGGGTTCAAGCGGGCCCCGGATGAATCGATTTCGAAGGTCACGTCTGTATCATTACGACCCTTTTCAATGCCCGAGGTGTTTGGCTTGCGTGTCCAACCTAATTCCGAATCCCATCCATTTGCGACAAAAGACTTCAAGCCACGAGGATCAAGTCGAGGAAACTCGTCAGAAGATATTATTAGCCAGGGACAATTCTGTCTTAGCCACCAAATCAAGATGGTAAGGCAGACCTCTATGATGATGAGGGCCGTACATACGTAAAAAATGGTATTCAATGTAATCAATCGAGGCTGGGAATTTGCTTCATGATCGTTGAGAGGCAGGCTTCAACGCCTTCATCTTGTTGCAGGTCGTCAATAGTGAGATCAGGCGCTTTGGGTTTTGGAAACTCGATATCAACGCCAACAACATTTTTTATTTTTCCAGAAGCAGCCCCCGCATATAGCCCCTTCACGTCCCGGCGCTTAAGTGTTTCCATTGGAATATCTAGAAATATTTCGAAGTAATCACTAAACGTATTGCGATTCCAAGACTGCCATTCTGGAAAGATTGAGAGAACGGAAGCTATCACATGAATGTTTTGACGATCGAGCATGCGGCACATGTGTGAAATACGTTCAGCATTCTTGCGTCGTCCTTCAACAGTATGATCAGCATCGTTCCGAAAAACCTCGCGAAATTCATCTCCATCAAGATAAACCAAATGAGGGGTGTTCGGTTTCAGTTTTGAATAAAGCGCTGATGCCAATGTTGTTTTGCCAACACCAGACATGCCAATAAACCATATCACCATTTGAGACTTCCTAGCGCCGGACCATTACCGAACAGTGATGAGTAGCTGTTATCTTTTCCATTGAGATACTTAACTTTCAATTTTTTTGCCACCCGTCATTGGATCGAAAAATTTAGCGATTGAGCCATCCGCAAATCCGGCGGCTGCTTCTTCAAAATCGCTTACGGTATCAATTTCAAGCCATCCATTTTTTATTGGCACAGCAGCCAATGGGAAATTATTGAGAACCATTTCCATAAGTAAGTCTGTCATATAGGCGTTTTTGGCGGAGCGCTTATCTTTCCAAGGTCGGTAATTTACATTCAAAGAATGTTTTGCGGCTTGCATCGCGTCGATACCTTGTTGTTTGAAGCGCATCAATCCTATGTATTGGGCTTCGATCTCATTGATATTTGAAACCTTGTTTCCAATCTCCCTAATTTCTCCGTCGCAATTCATGCGTAAGCTTTCCGCATCCGACAAAGGATCATCAAATCTAAATTCCCAATATTCTTTCCAATTCTTATCGACAACGACGGATGCTGGTGCATCACTTTCAAGAAGTGCCATGAGCACACGTTGTTCAAAAATAATATCTGAATATGAGATAATCAGGTCATCACAAAAAAGATCTTCGGCGGAAAACAAGCTTTCAACCATGTTGGTCGAGCTCCAAGCGTCATTTAAAACCTGGGTCGTACCATTAAGGTTCAGCATATCTGCCCGATATCCTGCCACGATGACAATATCCTCAATGCCGCATGCCCTCATGACAGCCAGTTGGCGATCAATGAGTGTTTGGCCGCCCAACTCTGTCAGGCATTTTGGACATTCCGAAGTATAAGGATGCAATCGTGATCCACGGCCCGCCGCTAAGATAATGGCGCGAGTCAACGTTGCTTTCCCCTCAAGATTAAAGATTGAATGAGTGCGTGGTCACCGTGCGGCGCTCCTGTGCGCTCGGGATGCCACATAACTGCCGCAATGGGCATTTCAGGATGATGCAGCGCTTCGATATTGTGATCCATATCAAAAGCCGAAGCTTGAAGCGCGTCCCCAAGCATTCCTGGCATAATGCAATTGGTATGAAAGGAATTCACTTGAGTTTTGGTCTTATAAAATTGCTGCCATTCGGACTCAATGGAGACATCATGTGGTTTTGCAATATGGCCCGATACTTCACCTGTAGTGCCGCCAAAGATTGAATTTATGAGCTGCAGCCCACGACATACACCCAGTACAGGAAGGTTGGTTTTGAACGCGTGTTCAAAAAGCGTACGCTCCGTTTCGTCGCGAATTGAATTTGTTCCAATGTCTTCCCCGCCGCTGAGAATGAGTAAATCAGGCCTCAGGTTTTCGACATAGGCTACTGCACTGCAACCAAGATTGGGAACAGGTAGCGGGGTCATGCCCCAACCACTAAGTTTTAGCAACCAATCGTGACTAATGCTGTCGCGAGGTTCACTATAGTTGGGTGCTTCGGTAACACGCATAGTGATCGCAACATTTGTCAATGGCCTACAACTCTTCCTGCTGCTGCATTTAGTTCTATTGTGCTCGCACGGGTCAAAGTTTCAAACAAGCGTTCGCCACATCCTATTGCGGCGGGCAAACCAAATTCTGCTGAACGTATTGCCATATGAGAATTGGCTCCGCCATATTTTGTAACAAGCCCTACAATGGGCCGCGAGAAAATCCAATCAAACCCAGGGTCGGCACTTTCGATCAGCACGATGTGACCATCGATCTCTTTCGTGTCGTTAGACGTCAAGAGCTTGCCTGGTGCTGCGACAGATTTCGCCGTGATAAATGTTGGCTGACCTAACGGAATGCGCACGACGTCGACATCGGCGACATCAAAAATAACATGTGGAAGACGCACGCCCCGAGTAACGGCATAAGCGCGTCGGGCATCAATAACCTGTTTCCTTAAGTCATCTTCAGAAACTGTTTTTGTAAATGCAGATATTGGTAAAAAAGAGAGATCGTCTCGCGATAAGTCGACACTATCGCCCCATTCGGAGAGGAGTCGCAAGGAGTCGCTTATCGCACGTGTGAATGCAAACTTTGATTGCTCACGGCCTTGAATCGCTATGGTTATATAGTCCAGAAGATCCTCTGATGAGATATTAAACCCTATCTCTTTTATCAGAGAGTCAATTGCATTTTGTTGCTTGGATGTCGGTACATAAGCAGAAATTTGCTTAGGTGCCGTTTGGGAAGATTGCCCAAGGTAAATATCTGGCCTCTCGTCATAGCGCCAGGAAAGAATGTCATAAGTGCCTGGTCGCAAATGCCCATAACGCGAGAGGAAATCAGACTGACTGATTTCATTTGCGCCAAGCGCGTACATATCATGGATGATGTCAGTCGCAATAGTATGAACGCCACGCATGAATTGTTCAGTATCCTTTGCAGAGAATACCTCCCGTGCCTCTAGCGATCGTAATAATTGGACGCCAATGAATCCATGACGTGCAAGCTGTGAAAATGGCAGTGTTCCATGTGTCTTCACATCCCTTAAAAGAGATTTTATCCGCTCTAATGGAGTAGCTTTTTCGGGTGCCACATGGGGTTTTAGTAATTGATTTGCTTGATCTATCAGCAAGCGAAGCCTGGCACCACCAGGCTCGACGAGTCGTGCCGTCAATGCGTGAATGGATGTTTTGATATCCGCTCGTTCCGAATTATTAAACCCGGCATCGCGCAGACGTTGGTGGATCGTTTCCTTAGAGAAATCGCAGCATGTGATTGCAATCTCGAACTCAATTTTATCGTGTAGCTCTCGATTCTCTGCAAGGACCCGCAACTGATGCGTAACCAAACGGTGTGCATGGTCAGGCTTGATGTCGCTGGGCAAGAATGAATTGAAGCTTTTCCGGACATCAATGTATGGACGGCCATGCAGATCTGTTAACAGCGGCCCTTCAACCATTTTGTAACCCATCAGAGCGCGCGCCTCAGCCCAGACGTGGTCTGTGATAAGCAACTTGTATAATGATAAAGCTAATGGTCTCGGCGCATTTCCAATCATCTCGGCCGGGTTCCAGTCTGTCATTTCTGACAGCACAGTTCCCTCACCAAAGACGCCATCTAAAGGCGCAGATAGTAATTCGATGCGTGCTCGAATTTCATCAATTGCACTATCAATTTTCGCATCCGATACGGTTGACCAATTGCTTCGTGCCGCAAGAGGCCGAACTTGCAAAATAAAGACCTCATCATCTTTTGTGATACAAAATTCGATATCTAATTCATGAGATTGCGTAACGTTCTCGACTTCAATAACGCAATCTATAAGTCGGCGCATACGTGGCGATTTTAGTTTATCGGGACGTGTGCGGTGTACAATTATTGTTTTAGATTCTTGCCCGCCCGTAACCGTATCTGTTCGGCCTGATGCGTCATCATAATTGATCACATAGTATGGGCTGCCTGTATCCAGATCACGGGTTAGCACAACGCCTGAGATTACGACATCACGAACCATTGGCTGTACCAAGACTTCGTCGCCGTCATTGTTTTGTTTATAACTCGCGAATACCTGATCGACTGCCTTGGCAATAGAGTGTGGTATCGATTCTATATTTAGAAGACTCGTAAAGGCGCCAGCCATTGATTCATTCTCGCCATCTTCTCCTTGTGCACTTGACCGGATGGCTAGTCGATCGCCGCTGAATGTATGCCCTATCTTTTGAGCGATGCCTTTACGATCATTCTGCCAACTGGACCTTTGAATAATTTCCTGGGGGCAAAGCTTTGCATCTGTAAAGGCGCCAGTAAGCCGCGACAGTGTTCCAGCTTTAGTGCCGAAGACAAAACCTTCCATTTGAGATGCTGTTGACAAGGTGATGTTTCCTACAGTCTTGCCAACTCAACCATATGGGCGAATTGGGATTCATCTCGTATTAAATTGTCAAATGTATCGGCACATACAATTTCGCCATCCGAAAACATGACGATTTTGTCGGCATTCTTCACAGTACTCAATCGATGGGCGATCACGACAATGGTCAGGCTGTCACGTAGATTTTCGAGAACACTGACTATTTCCTGCTCGATTTCGACATCGAGCGCCGACGTGGCTTCGTCAAGAACGAGAAACTCTGGTTGTTCATATAACGCGCGCGCAATGCCGATACGTTGTTGTTGTCCAACAGATAGTCGCCTGCCGTTCTCACCAAGGTTTGTGTCTAGACCATCAGGGAGGTCTTTCAAAAGATGATCAAGTTTAGTGTCCTGTAGCGCCTTGATCACACATGCATCATCAATATCTTCGTCTGGTAATGCAAAGGCAACATTACGACGCAAAGTGTCATCGCTTACATAAACCTGCTGCGGCACATAGGCGAGACGCTGTCGCCATTGATTGCAGATATCACTCATATTTATGCCGTTAATTTTTACGCTGCCACGTGTCGGTGAAAGAAGGCTGAGTAAGATATCAACGGTTGTTGTTTTGCCGGAGCCGGAAGGACCGATAATTGCCGTAATCTCATGTGCTGAAATGCGTAGATTGATATTTTTTAGTGAAGGTGCTGAGCTGCTTGGGTAGAAGAACTCCACATCTTCAAGGGCCACAGTTTCCAAGACCCCAAGCTTGTCCCGGTCTGAATCCACAACATTTGAATGATCAGAATGTGCAGTGTCATTCAATTCAATTTCAACGACATGTAATGCCGCAGCGCCATTGCGAATATTGTTCACGGCAACCAGCAGTCGGTTCGCAGATGGGATCATGCGCAGCATCGCAACTGCAAAGATACCAAGAGTTGGTGCGACCGTTTCTGCAGTAGAGGTCATAAGTAAAAGCATGACAATCGCCACAGCTGCGATGATCACTAGAGTTTCAAACCATAGTCGCGGGGTTTGGCTTATTGTTCCGCTGAGCACGGCTATGTGCATGGCCCGCCGTTTGGCCTTACGGAATGCTCTGCCAAAGTAGAGTTCTCTGCCAAAAACTTTAGTCTGTTTCAGACTTTGCAACCCTTCTTGGATAGCCTTCAGTATTGCCGTTGTATTGACGAGATTGTCATGACCAAGCTTGAGCAATGTTGTGCGGGTTATCATCAAATATATTGCCGCACCCGGGATAACAAATACACATGCGATAACAGCGGATTTAGGCTCAATATAAATCATCAGCGCAAGAATTGTTATGATCATCAAAGCTTCAATTGTAACGCTTATGAAGCCCAAGATCACATTCTTGAACGCGAATGAAACGGCTTCGCGAACGTTGCGGATCAGATCTGCGGAGTTTCTGTCAATAATCTCGCCGTATGGGCGCTGAAGGTAACTATCAAAAAGTAAGCATGCGACTCTGCGCTCATTATTGTAGACAACAGAAAATTGAGCATAAGTCACAGCGAGTAAAATCAGGTTTTTTAATACAAAAACGACCGCCATGGAGATCAACGCAAAGAATGCAAAGTTTACGCTTCCTAGGTCGCTAGGAAGATATCCAACAAAGTTATTTAGGAAATGCGTACTATCAATCTGCTCAGGGGCGACGATGTACTGAAGTAAAGGGAACACGGTGCTTATGCCGATCGCTTCCAAACCTGTTGCCAGCAATATGGCGAGAACCAAAAACGATAACTGAACCTTTGCGCGACGGTCCAGCATCCTTAAACAACGTTTCGCGGTTGTTAGAATGGAAGGGCGGTCTGTTGAAGACAAGCTCATAAATACTCTCAAATTTCTACGTGAAGCGTCAAAGTGGGGAAATAATTTCTAAATCTGACCGCGCGATTCGTGTTGAAACAGCAGCAGCGCTCACTGGTGCCAATGGGACAATGATACTAGCGCCTTGAGGCGTATCCGCAGGTGCCAGGATAGGTCTATCTAAATGACACTTTCCAATCCGATTCGAGTCCTCATCCAAAAAAAATGTTGGCGCACGACCTATCTCACTTACGACCCATGAGCTCCCAATCGACGTACCAAAGATTCCAAGCGGGCTCTGGTCTTTAACAGTCTCTACACGCTGTTTAAACCGCTCAAGCCAAGCGTAGCTGTTATCAAGAAGATCAAGTTCTTCCACCATCGTGTTTGTACATACCGAGCTGTCCGGGTGACAAAGAATGGTGAGTTCTTTGGAAATCACGTCCTCTGACAACCATTCAATCTGAAAGTGCGCTTGAGACAACACCGCCTTGAGACTGGTTGGTGTAAAATGAGAGCAATGGTCAAAGATCGCCAGATCATAAGGATTTTGACGCAGGTTTGGAACCTGGATCAACAACATGCCGTCTTTAGATAGCAGACTTGTCAGTTTGCGGAGGTAATTAATGGGGTCAACGATGTGTTCCAAAACGTGGATCATGGAGATCAAGTTAAATTTCTCAGCATGATCGTCTGGAAAGCCTGTAAAAAAATGCGTTACATTCGGTATGGCCTTCACAATTTCTGCATGGCGCGTATCCCATTCTTGGCCCGCCAATGTCCACTTGGAAAATGATCGCTGGAAACTACGGATCATGTTTCCGTTGCCGCAACCGATATCAAGCATGTTTCCGATTTCTGGGAGCATTCCCTGCGAAGCCAAACATTCTACGATCCGCATTGAGCGAGCTTGTGCGACGCCGGTTTCGTTTTGGAAACTTGTTTGTTCTGCCCCATCGCCTTGCGGGTACATTGAGTAACTCGCATAAATATTTTTTGTTTCATGCGACCAATCAGGCGTTATGCGTTTTTGAATCAGCCCACAGGATGTGCAAACCGCAAACTCGGCTTGTGCATCCCAGGGTCGACAATCTGAGGTCACGCAATGTAGCTTTGAGGCAGCGCCGTGTACCGGCGCAGAACTAGCGCAGGCATGACAAAAGTTGATCATTTCTGTTTGGGTCATTTTGGACTGATGATCAGTTGCTCATATTTTTTCGCGAACGTTGGCGAGATAAGACCACCGTGACCAACTTCTCCGTCAAAATGATGGAAGCGGGTCCGAAACATTTCTTGCAGCTCGCGGAGTTCAGGCGCCAATGTTTCTGCTGTGGTGCCAATCGCATCACGTGTGATGTCGAGGATATCTTCGTCTGAATTATCAACAATTTCTAACCCTTGCTCAGCGCAGGACTTGAGGAATGTCGGGTTACACCCAGGATCGAAAAACCCAAGTTCATAACAGCGGGCAAACGAAATGAGTTCTTTAGAATTTTTGTCACGCAACAATTTTGGAATGAATAAATCTGTATCACGCAAAGGTCTCGCATAGAATGGCGCTGTGTTTACCATGCCAATTCGAACACCCATCATTGAAGGCGGCATCATGATGCCGGAATTGGCGCTTATGAATGCACGGCATTTGGCTGTCACATATATATCGCCGAAATCCGTGCGGTAATCCGTTGCGTAGTCGATTATCTTTGGATTTCCATTGGGTGGAAATGGATCTTGTACCATGTAGCCAACGCGGACAGCGAAACCACCATCATCGGTGACGCCTTCAGCGGCTTTTCGAAAGTCTTCAATATCGCAATTTCTATGGGCCGTTTTCTTGAAGAGTTTTCTGTCTGCAGGGCTCCATGTATTCAGATAGACAAGATCTCGTGAGGCAAAGCAAACATACCAGTCGTCATTTCCGATTCCCATGGACTGGAGAAACTTCCGACCTTGCGCCTCTTCTTCTTCATTGAATGTGATTTTAGAAACACCCTGATTAATAAGATCGTGACGTTCTTTTTCGCCATGTAATGGGAGGGGCTCAAAAAACCTTGTATGTTTCAGAACATCCCTGATCGCTATGATAAACCATACGAAAGCTCGACTTTCTATTATGGTCAGGTTGCGCTTGATCATATCTGCAAGCTGGCGATTGCATGGGTTGTAGAGCGCAAAAATATAATAGGTGCGCGGCTTTGGCGGATATGTTTGGCAATATTGCAGAAACAACTCAGTGTTTAGTGCCATATGACCAATGCGCCGGTTATACATCAAGCCGAGCCTAATTCTTACAATCGGCTCAAGGACATACAAAACGGGTAATCCGATCAGGGTAAAAGTAATGACCGTGAACTTGGATAGTCCGCTTTTGATGAATGCATAAATCATTTCATTGTTTTTCGTCTAAAGTTTTAGTTAGCCCTGTTGATGCTTGGGCGTATTGGCAATCTGCGCGATCAAGTCGTTTGGGGCTGCAAACTCAATGTTGAGAAGTCTTCGGGCACGCCTTGTATCGAGCGAAGTGAACGCGGGCCGTTCTTCAGGTGGAATTCCAAGATCGGCTGAGGCAACTGGTACAACCAATTCGGGGCGTGCATGAGTGATCGAAGCGAAATCATACGCGGCCTTTGCGTAGGTTGTATCGGTAGGACCCGAGAACTGGAGAGTTCCAGATATTTTTTGCTGAATGGCAGTAACAATCCCGTCTACGACTGTCGACAATGAAACGGGCGCAAAAGTTTTATCTGTGAAAGGTGATATTTGTTCCCCTCTCGAGAGTGCATCACGCCAAGAAACAAATAAATCATCGTTTGGAGCGAGAACTTTGGTTAATCGAATGACGAGATTTTCCTTGGAAGCCATGTGAACGATTTTTTCCGAAATGGCTTTTTGCCGCCCATACTCACTGCGTGGACAAGTTGGGTCGTCTTCTGAGCGATGGGGTTGACGACCATCGAAAACCTGATCGCTGGATAAGAAAACGCTACGTGCCTTCTGCGCTGCGGCACATGAAAGCAATGCTTCCACAGCTGAGACATTTACCCGATAACTCGCCTGCGGATCTTTTCTGCACGCAGCAAGACGCGCGACCGCAGCCACGAAGACCCAAACTTTTGCTTGTGGCAGTGTTGGCCAGGCTTCTTTCGGTTCGGCAAGATCAAGAAATTCGTCCTTGGGTCCGCGGTCATGTCGTCGGGACGTGGCAGCAACCGTCACGCCAGACACCTCAAGCTTTTGAGCCAAGGCGTGCCCTATCATGCTGTCGCCACCAATGATCAGAACATCTAGCACGTCTGCTAGGTCAGGCTTTCTTGCCGTTACAGATCACGAAAAGATAATGTGCCATCGCATGAAACCCGGTATGGACAACCTCATCGTTCATAGAAAAAAGCAGGACGGAGTCAAAGTAACGCTCGAACACAGCTTTAAATTCCGGCCCGGATTTACAATTTATATGTCCGGCTTTGCTTGCCGGCGATGCAAATGTTTGTGATTCCAGGCTGGGCATCCCAACAATCAATGTCCCCGTTGAGGTTAGACTTTGTAGCATGTTCTCTATGTAGTCGCCTTCACGTTCCTCGGGTATGTGTTCCATCACGTCGAGGCTATATATCGCATCAAAGTCACCTTTGACGGGACCGTCCAGAATATCATGCACCTGAAGATTTACCGGCCAGCGGTCGTCCTGGATTTCTTTGCCATCCTGGATGAACAACGGATCAAAATCGACACCGGAGAGGTTTTCGACAGTTTGCCGAACGATGCGCCCACCAAACCCGTCACCACAACCAACTTCCAGAACATTCCTTTTTCCAGTAAGGATTTTACTAACAAACTTGTAGCGCGAAAGCATGAAGACCAGCCGTTTAGGGTCATCATGCCAGACATAACCACTCATGAGGCCAAATCGTGGCAATCCCTGCTTCTCCGAAAGTTCGATACAAACGTTGTATTGAGGTTCTTTAGTGTCCTTGTCAGTCATGACAGTTCCATTGGTTTGGGTTCATCAGGCCTCACGAGTAAATGATGCATACATCATCTCGCGGCCGAACAGCGGTTTCAGGTGGGTCATACTTGCGATGTCCGCTGTCTTAATTTCATTTTGACGAAGTAAAGTTTGCGTCTCGGCGATGGCGTTTGCTGTGGATTGAGAAATAGGCGTTATCAAATCAAGTAGCGTATCGAGCGCTGAATAGACAACCTCAATGTCACCTTGGTTAAATTCGCAAGCCATGGTTTTCTCAAGCAGATCAAAGCAAGTGGATTCGATGGCACGATTTTGTGCGGGATCACGAGAGGGAAACAAAGCTCTGTGATCCAGAAGGTTGTGGGCCATGCTGTAAAAGCTCTCGAGAAATACCTCATTAAATTTTCGATTGTCGCCATACAGGCTTTTATACCACCGCCAATCAGTGATCATGCGAGGCGAGAATCCTAAATGTGCAAAGTCATCTTTTAATGCCTCGACCGCCATTGAGGGTGTCAGGCATACGCCATACCAAGCTGGATTTATCATGTTATCGATAATCCAATCTTCATGTGGACGAGACATATCCGGCAATGTGTCTAAGTGCTGTGAAAATGCTTCTTTAAGCTTGGGAATTCGAATGTCTGAATTGCTGTTTAACGATAGTTGTGCTGCGAGCAACCGACGCAGAATATTTGGTAACAGGCCAATAGGGGAAACAAGCGAAACACAAATGACGCCACCTAAAGTGACCATGCTACCAAGCTTGGCTAGCATTTCATGTTCATGAGGATCCGAGCCAAGCCACCCTTCACAAATTACGATATCAAAAGTGTTTGTTGGGGCGAAGTCTTCAAGCTTCGATGCAACAAGATCAGGTTTCGTATGAACACAGTCAAGGGTGGCGTACAGGTCTTTAATCTCGCGTATGCCTACAGGATTGGGTTCAACCATTGTAAAAGCCGAGGGCGCACAGGTTGCGATATAAAGGCTGTTGTGACCCGACCCCGGAGCGACTTCGAGCACATGTGCGTTCCGGATAAGACTAGGGAGAACACCCAAGGACCGGTACAACGAACGCCTTCGATCCAGATGTTGGGAAAAATCCGCAATATCCTGATGAACAGGTGACACGCCGAGTTCTTTATAAAACGCGAGATGGCTCTGAGGGGCTTTCATGATGTCGACGCAATACTCATTCGAAATAAATGAATCCATAATCTCCATCGTAACCAGCTTGGTTCATAAACCATTGCCACTCAGACGGGTCATAGAATGTTTCACAGGTTAACTGCCAGTAAAGCAAATTTACCTTTTCATGCTCATTGCGATACGATTCCGCACACATATAGGCGCCACCACGGCGCACGCGCTGCATCTCAGAAAGTGCTGAATGTAGTTCATAGTTTTTGAGGTTGTGAAATACATTCAACGAATAAACCAGATCAAAACTATTATCTTCAAAGGGAAGTTTGTCGCAGTTGCCGACCTGAAGAAAAGGCCGAACTTCTTCTTTGGCATGCTCAATTCCATAAGCTGATATATCAATGCCTTCGACCTTGATGCCTGGAACGACCTGCGTAAATTCATATAGTAAGAATGCCTTCCCGCAGCCAATATCGAGGATTCGTTGACCAGCCTTTAGGTTATAATGTGCCGCCATTTCTTCAGCCACGACACGCCACCGACCATCATAATTATACCCGCCGTAACCGTATTCGCGTGCGCCGTCCCAATAGTCATAGCCCCACTGCTTGGCAATTTCTGCGCAATCACCTTTGTCGTGCTCTATCACGCGCTGAACATAGTCACGCAATGTTTTGTTGTGAATTTTTTCTAAAAAATCGATTTGTTGCATTGTGGAACTAAAACCCTTGCACGCAGTGAGGCATCGTCTGGTGAATCCGCCAAATATCTTCAACGCGCTGAATATCATCCGTGCTTCGGATTTCATACCCTTCGACAGCAGCGTGAATGACGGTGCCTTCCGCTAGAACAACATCCCAAACTTTGCGACGGCGCTCACGATCGTCGGGGAGCATAAACAGACTGTAGAGAACGATACCGTCAATCCTGGTGAGTTCCTGGAGGACACGTTCAAGCATCATATAACAGCCCGGCATAGCATATTCGGTTGCACTTAAAAGAAAGGGTTGGTGAATGCGGGCACAGTAATCGCGAATTACAAGGTTTTGGACATGTTGAGGTGCACGTGACCCGAAATAAGGACGAGATCCAATGTAACCGCGTAAGCCACGGCGGTCAGTCATTTTCAAACCCTTTCGGCAACTCATAATCCAGCGCAATTCGCGACGCAGCGCGCAAGGTTATAGGCTCAAAGAACTCGCCAAGGCGTTTGTCCGCATAGGGCGAAAACAGACTTTTGAGGCGGCAGTTCATGGTCCACCTTGTATCTGCTTCTTCATTCGGCTGATTGCCATGCATCAGTGTTTGAGAAAAAATTAGAATATTACCAAATGGAACGTCCATCCACTGGACATCATCCTCGATGACCTTGAACAGGCTGTCTGAGCTTGAATTTTTAAATGCTTCCCCCATATTCGCTTGAAGTTCCCGGTCTTTTTTAGGGGGCATCAGATACATTGATTTTGTTCGATAGCAATCGACAAGAGGAACCCATAGAACAATTTCATATGGAGAATCGCCGGACCACACATCCGCATGAACAGGTAAAAGCGAGCTTGTATCATTGGGTAACTGAATTGAGAGATTTACGCGGCGTTGCATGGCAAGCTCATTGCCAACGATGGAATAAATGGCTTGCCGGGCCAACTGAAAATATGCCGCGCGAACCCAAGCCTGAGAATTCAAGCCTTCAATAACTTTGAGTCTTACGGTGTTTAGTTCATCAAGTGATACGTGTTCATGAAAACGATTTAAAAATCCATCGATATCGTTTGGTACATCTACGTCAATAGCATTTGCGGCGTATTCTGCGACACATTGTCGAATACTATTAAGGGCATCCTTGTTTTCGGCAGGTAGAATCACATAACCATCGTCAATGAATTTTTTTGCGGTGTCACCGCTCTCAGGGTCAGTAAAATCAAATTCTGTCATGTTCTAAGCCTTACGAACGTTCCTGAAACGCATTACTAATTTTCTGTGCAATCGCGGGTGGTTGTAGACCAAAACTTTCCATAAGCTCATCTTGGGAGCCATAGGCGAGTGGAAACGAGTCTTCCAGGCCAATTCGCAACACGCCTAGGGCGGGCATTTTGTTGGCATCGATCAAGGTTTCAGTGATTGCACTGCCCAGCCCACCAGCTTTGAAATGCTCTTCAAGTGTCACGAGCATTGCTGATTCTGTCGCTGCAAGAACCGCCTCAACATCAAGAGGTTTAACGGTTGGAAGATGGATGACCCCCGCAGAAATATTTTCCTTTTCCAACAAATCGGCGGCTAAGAGCGCACGACCAGACATAACGCCGCTGGATAAAATTTGTATATCTTTGCCTTCACGCAGATTCACGGCTGCGCCAATTTCAAAGCCTTCATGATCGCCCGTTACAACAGGATCTCCGCCTTTGCCTAAGCGAATATATATTGGATGAGGCCAGTCCAGTGCGGACTTCATAAACCTTGTCATCTCGTCTGCGTCCGAAGGGGAGACGATGGTCATGTTTGGAAGTGATCGCATAATCGCCAAATCTTCGGTGGCAAGATGGGTTGGCCCGAGCGGCGCATAAACAAGACCACCCCCATTGCCAATGAGGCGGACAGGCAAGTCATGGAGGCATAGATCGACAGCAACTTGCTCGAAACAGCGACGGGTTATGAACGTGGCGATCGTGTTGACATAAGGTATAAATCCGTCCATCGCCAAACCGGCAGCAATACCAACAATGTTTTGTTCTGATACGCCTTCCATATAAAAGCGGTCTGGCATGGTCTGCTTCATTTCATCCAGCACGCCCGGGCCCAGGTCAGATCCAATAAAGACAACCCGTTCATCCTGTTTTGCCAGCTCGTAGACCATATTCAAACAAGTCTTGCGCATTATTGGTTCTCCGCCAGAGCCGCATACATAGCCGAAATCTGTTCAGCTGGAACACGTGATTTATGATGCCATTCGGGGTCGTTTTCTGCGAATGCGACACCTTTCCCTTTGACTGTATGCGCGATGACCATACTTGGCTTTGTTGTCGAGAGTGGATTTTTAAGTACATCTGTCAAAGCTTTGACGTCGTGGCCGTCACATTCGACTGTTTCAAAACCAAAGGCGCGCCATTTGTCCAGCAAAGGCTCAAGATCAAGAACTTCGGCGGTGCGCCCATAAGATTGAATCTTGTTGTAGTCAACGATGGCGGTTAAATGCGAAAGACTATGTTTGGAAGCTGACATCGCGGCTTCCCAAACGGACCCTTCGTTAATTTCGCCGTCTCCCATGACAACAAAAATGCGATTGTTTCGTTTCCTGATCCGCGCTGCCAACGCCATGCCAACGCCAATAGATAAGCCATGACCAAGCGCCCCCGTCGAAGCTTCTACGCCAGGCACTTTTGAGCGCTCTGGATGGCCACCGAGCCTGCTTGGGAAATGGCAGAACTGCCGCATTTCTTCGCGTGGAAAATAGTTATGACATGCGAGTGCGGCGTAGAGAGCCAGACACCCATGCCCCTTTGATAAAATGCAACGATCCCGGCCCTCCCACATCGGTTCATCTGGGCGATGGTTCGCTACGTCGTCATATATGACCCGCATAATTTCTATCAAAGACATTGACGAACCAAGGTGTCCGCGGCCGCCGCCATCCAGGGCATCAATCACAAGTCTTCGCATCTCCTTCGAGCGATCATCCAAGGGCGGTGAATCCGGATAAATTTCATTGGAAAATGGATGATTTATCACTGCGGTATAACTCCCTCGGTTTTCTGAAGAGTGAACAGGAGATTTTCTGATTTTTTCAATTGGCGCGCCAACAAAAGTTTGGTTGTTTCAATTGCGCCTGCAGCACGTCTTCTGGCAAGGCGTTCGGGCAAGAACTCATTTAACAGAATCATACACCAGCGTAATCCGACAAGCGGGTATAACGCTTCGAGCCTTGGAATAAAACTTTTATCACCAGTTGAAAATATTGCACTGGACTTGCTTAAAAACGCATCTTTGCAGTTTTCATCAAGATCATGCCCGGGATGCAATAGAAAGTCGCTGACCAGGCGTACTGGATCATCCCAGCCGAAATATTCAAAATCGAGAAAAGTAATCTTCCCATCGTGATCCACCGCGTTATGAAACCCAAAATCTGATGGACTCAGAGTTTGGTTCATTCTCGGCAACGGCGTATTCAAAGAAATGCCAGCTTCTGCCAATTGCTGTCGAGCAACCTTTTCTATTCGTTGGAAAGCGGGATCAAATTTTTGTTCCACAAAATTTTTAAGAGATTCGTGGTCATTGAAGGCTGTTTCTATATTTCGCCGCCGCTCTGCGATTTGTGTGCACAAATCAATGGGGGCCACACATGCTTCAGATGCGACGTCTAGGTTTTCGGCATCATTAATCTTACCGGCGGCAAACAAATCAGAAATCAGATGGATTGCCGCATCAATGGATCTTTCGGAGGCATCTTTGATTGGGCTGCCTGGAACATATTCCATGATGGCAATGCGATGTTCATCGTCGCAACCTACCAGTTTTGGCACCCCTTTGATCTGGCTTGAGTTCATAAAACTCAAGGCAGCTGTTTCTGCACGAAAACGATTGCGTCGATCATTCAAGCTTTCCAGGTAGAATTTTAAAATAAAGGACTCTGAATCTGTCTCAATTCGGAAAACCTGATTGTTTGCGCCATGAGCCAGAATTGGCGCATCCGATAGAACAGGTGTGCCAAGAATTTCAGCTGCCGCACTCATGAGATGCGGTGGAATCGAAGTCCGGGTTTCAGTTTGCAAAAACAAGTTCCTGAATGTCTTCCCAGGTGTGAGCAACCGAGAAATTGTCACTCGGTTTTGTAGCGCCTATCGGATCATAAAGTATGCGATGTACATTTTCTGGAAACGTTGGCTCGAGAAGCACCTCTTCCAAATCGTCCACGAAGTGCGTGCACCCAAGTTTCGAAATCTGCGCGACTTTCTCTTCGCGTGAATGTTCAAAAATCACATCGTCTTGCTTTAAACCATAGCCATTGGCAGCAAAGAATCCACGGCTTTCCATCCACGCTCTCGCTGCAACGCGTAAATTGATCCGTTCGGGGTCAAAATGGCCATGTATCGTCTTGTGACTGATGATATTTATCGGCACATTCCGCGAACGACAGGCGCGCATGAAGGCATCAACACCAGAAATCATTTCCGCTTCCGGCATGCGTTTGCCATACACTTCGCCCTGAAGCGCCATCCATTTTTTCTCGCCATCATCAAGTTGACGAATGTGGGCGCGGACAGCCGCCTTTGAAGTCGCGGCGTGATCATTTAGCAGACCGCGCGCCCGTGCCGCCTGGACGAACACATCGTCGTAGCAGGCTATTGTATTATCGAAATCTAGCCCGACGCGCATATAGATTACTTAAGTTCTAAGTTCTGCATGCGTGTAATATTGAAATACAGTGGGTCCTTCATTGTATTCGTCAGGCGTTTATCACGCATCGCATCAACAAGATCTGTGACTGCGTCTTTTATGGTGTGTTGCGGCACAAAATTGAGTTCATTGCGGAGTTTGTCTGATGAAACATGGTAGGATCTGAGATCATCAGTTGGCTCTACATTGATCTTTAAATCGCCACCAACCGCATCTTTTACCATCTCAGCCAACTGCATAACGGTATGGTTCTCATCTCCCGCGTTGAAGATTTTACCGTCGATGGCGGCATCATCTTGTTGCAGCAAAAATACGTAAAGATCGGCCATATCTTGAATATGTAAATTTGGGCGCTTTTGGCTGCCGCCAAAGACACGGATAGCACCGGTATTAACGGCGTGGTTCGTTAGAATATTTACAATAACGTCGAGCCTTTGGCGGGGTGAATATCCACAAACAGTCGCGGGTCGAATAGTACACGTTACAAACCCGGGCTCTCTCTCTTCTTCAAGCTCCTTTTCGCAAAGCGCTTTGTACTTTGAATAATCTGTCAACGGTTCTAGCGGCAGATCCTCAGTTACTTCAGGTTCGTCCTTAACACCGTAAACGGAAGAAGATGATGCATAGATAAAACGTTTCACCCCGGCTGATTTGGCCGCGCGTACCAGAGGCAAGAAGCTCTCGTGATTAATTGATTTTCCCAACTCGGGGTCCAGGTCATACGATGGATCGTTTGATATGCAGGCAAGATGGATAACAGCATCGCAACCCTCAAGTGCTTGATTCACTGTCTTTTGGTCACGTAAATCGCCTTTGACCTCCTTGAGGTTTGGATGGCCAGCAACTTCCTGAAGCACGTCGTCGCCATACATATACAAATCAAGGACCGTCACCAGATGTCCTGCATTTAGCAGTTTGGGCACGAGAACGGCACCCACGTATCCGGCGCCGCCTGTTACAAGGACATTCCAAGTTTTATCCGTCATCAAATTAAGCCTATTCCGTTTTGATTATTTCAAAAGTGTTGTCACATATTTTACCAGTGGGATCTTTTCCACTGATTTCCGGTGGCCGACAATACCTACCTTGATGGCACCTGCAGCATTGCCGGCAAATGCGGCAACTTCCATAGGGGTGCCGACCGCAGCAAGCGGGGCTGCAATTGAGAAAAATGCATCTCCTGCACCGACAGTATCGACCACAGTTTTGGTAAAGGCAGGAATCCGGACCAAGCTATCCTTCTTGTCAAAAACGACGCAACCCATTTTGCCGTGAGTTATAATAAACCGCTGACAGTCGATACGTTTGGCTAATGTTTGAGTCAAAATATCTTCAACGCGGCTGAACCGGTCCTGCGCTGCCAATTGTGCTTCTGGCGCATCGATGCAGATGAAATCTGCTTTTGGGTATCGAGTAACCATATTGTAGCCGTGATTTGCACTATTTGTCTGCGTGTTGACGCAGAGGAATTTAGAATGGTTGGACAATGCGGCAATGCTCTCTTGATCAAGCATGCCATGTCCGAAGTCGGTGACGACAACAAGATCGTAGTCACGTGCTTTTCTAGAAATATAGTCAATGAGTGGATCACGAACCTCTGGCTGTATGGGTGTGTCGTCAAAGTAATATGTCTCAAACAATTTCCGCATATAACCACCATCAACAAATCTACACTTTCGGGTTGTCGGCGTGTTGGGGCGCATAAATGGAATGAGCTCAACGTTCTCACAAAGCTGCGATCGAATGAAATCTTCCTGGCTGTCATCGCTTCCGAGTACGGTCAGGATATCAACCTTATTACAGATGCTTGCAATATGATTTGCAGCGGCAAAAACGCCTCCAGCAAATTGTTCACGAGAGATAAAGCGGGTTGCGATCATATGCTCTTTGGCAGATTTGCCCATCGCGTTGACATATTGATACTCATCAATAATTGCATCCCCAACGACCAGAACATTCAGGTCTTTGACATCATTTAGGGCTTTCGCAATTTTTTCTTCCATTCCATGCGCACGTGCGCCAGATAGATAATCCCGTAATTCCGGATCAAACACGTCAAGATGCTGATTGATGAGGGAAGATGAGCTGAACGTAATATCATTTGTGAATACAACCTTTCCACCATGCCGCTCAACGGCATCACGCTCAGCGACTATTTTGTTGGTAATATCATCTTCCGGGTTCGCGTAATCCGAACCTTTAACGTAAATTGACGGCTTAATGGAATCGATTATTTTTTCAGCCGACGGATAAGGGCTAACAGCGATCCAGTCCACCTGCTCCAATGCCGCCAGCATTTCCGCGCGCATCTCGTCATTGAATACGGGGCGGCCAGGGCCTTTGTTGACATGACTCTCAGTTGTAATGGTCACGGCGAGAACATCACCCTCAGCCAATGCAGCTTGTAGATGCCGAACATGGCCCATGTGCAAAAGATCAAAGACGCCGTGGCACAGGACTACTTTTTTACCGGCTTCGCGGTCTTTTGCGGCAATGTTCGCAAGATCATCCAGAGAGACAATTTTACTTTTTGGATCTCGAGACTTCATTGATCCGCCCCTTCTGATTTTCCTAAATATTTGAACCAATCTTTGGTTGCTTCGGCAATGCTGTTTGGCGTCCAGACAGGGGCTTCTCGCCAGTAATCTATATTCTCAAGCACGTTCTTGACGCCGTCTTCAAGAGAAACTGAAGGCGCCCACTCAAGGGTTTTGGTAATCAAATCAATGTCTGCGAAGGTTGAATCAGGTTCGCCCGGGCGCTTTGGGATAAAGACAGATCCAGCCGGATTGTCGAGAAGTTCAACCAACTGATTAACGCTGTAGGTGTGACCGCTACCGACATTCATCGAAATATTGCACACATCAGATTTGGCCGCAGAAAGGAATGCGGCTGCGACATCGCTGACATACGTAAAGTCTCGAGTTTGGGTGCCGTCACCAACGATTGTGAATGGTTTTTTGGCAAGAAGCTGCGCCAGGAAAACACCAAAAACGGCACCATAAGTACCTGATGTGCGTGAACGTGGACCGTACGCGTTGAACAATCGTAATGACACGACGGGGAGGTCATAAACGAGGCCCCAATGCATAACCATTTCTTCACCAAGTCGTTTGGTCAATGCATATGGGTACTGTGGCTGAATGGGAGTTGATTCGGGTGTAGGATATTTGTCTGGAATTCCATAGCAAGAGGAAGAGGCTGTATAAACCAGGCGCTTCACATTTGCCTCCCGACTTGCCTCAAGAACATTATATGTGCCCTGCACATTGGAGGAAAAATATTCATCGGGCATGTTGATCGAAGGCACGATGTCGCCCAATGCAGCAAGGTGAAAAACCCAATCCACGCCTTTGAAACAAGGGGTCATCGCATCCCGGTCACGGATATCAACTTCAAAAAACCTAAGCGCTTTCTGGTCCTTTAGATGGTCAAGGTTGGCTGCACGACCGGTCGAGCAATTGTCGATCACAATCACCTGATGCCCTTCATTGAGCAACAGTTCAGTCAGATGTGAGCCAATAAACCCGGCGCCGCCAGTAACGAGACATTGCATATTTTATGGACTTTTTTCGTTAAATGAGGCGAACAAAACTAGAGAGCGCAAAATAGGCATGGAGAAAAGAGGATCTTTGCTGCCTTCGAGCGTAAAGGGTTCGGATAATACCCAGTGTGCTTGCTCGACATTAAAATTAAAGGGTGCAAGAAGTTGTGAAAAATCGTCACTATTTCTGAAATGTGCACCAGGTGTTTCTTCTCCAAGCACTTCAAGATAAAGACCGCTTTCAGTGACGCGGCAAATTTCCTTCATCATCAAAGAAGCCTGATCGTCTTCCATAACTCCAAAGACACCAGTGCTGATACAGTAACTGAAATGATTTTTGTCAAATGGAAGTTGATCAGTAACTGCATCGTGTTGGTGGAATTCGCCTTTTATCAGTGGATGCGGGGACACAAAATGCTGCTGTGCATTTTTAACACGGCGTTCGTTCAAGTCGCATCCGAAAATGTGAATTTCATGGCCCTCATAGCCAGCTTTTTCCCAGGCACGAGCAATGAAATCAGCTACGCGCTGGAGGGCATCCCCATCGCCGCAACCTACATCAAGAACGCCCTTGCAATCAGGTTTGGCAAAGCGATCCCATTCAAGCGGCACAATGAACCAAGATTTTCGTAATTTGAGAAACTCCCATTTGTTTTTCGAAATGGGGCGATCCATATTTTTATAGTAGTCTTGAAGCCCGCGATGACGGTGAATCTCTCGAAATAAATATCGCCGGAGATGGGCTTTACGCTGCTCTTTGTTTAGCCATCGCAGCTCCATATTTAGCTCTGAATAATCTTCAAGAGCTAAAAACGGAGACTCTTCCATGCCCCAATTTTTAATTGCTTGGAAATCAGCGTCGGTTGGTTCGGGAATTTCGATTTTCTTACTATCGGCGACATCATCTTGCGCTTCATTATTTTGGTCGTTTGTCATCATGTAGTTCACTCCTATTGTAAATTTAGAGGCAGTTAATAGTTACCAACTGCACGGTCGAGCTGATTGCCTAATTTGGTGAAATTGAAAAGATATTGGATCAGAAATTTGAGACTAACTCGTCATCATGGTTATGCTTGCAGAGCTTCCCACATCTTTGTCGCGGGGTCCGGGATATCGTCAGAACTACAATAGTAGTTTAGCAAATCATCACCAAGTCCGATTTCATGAGACAAGATGGCTTCTTTAAGCGCATCAAGACCAATGTAAACAGGTTCGGACTGCAATGAATCAATGTCGTATGAACATGGAGGCAGAGCAACTGCAAAATAGGGCTTGCCCGCGCCGAGCGCTTCGAAGCGGGCGCCGGTTATTGCAGGGCCAATCACGATATCGGCGTCAGACAGCATTTCAGAGAAGGGCTCAGATTTGTGAATTGAACATTTTAGATTAAACATTTTACGAATTCGATCATAGTATTCGGAACGTGGACGTCCCGGATGTAGTTTAAACTGAATGTTTTTATAACCTTCGCGCTCAAGAAAAGATACGATGTTGACAAAATATTCAAAGCGCGATCCATGAATGCCAACGGAATCTGAACTTCCGATTGTATACTCGAGTAAAAGGATATTTTTAGATTTGGGAGAACTTTTTAGATTCTTTTTTTCAAGTTGATAACGATTTTGTATTGGAGTGCCGACGCGAATAGTAGGGATGTCGGGACAGTTAAGATTGCACCATTGCTCATTTGCTTGGCCCCAGGTAAAAATTTTCGACACTAATTTTTTTCGTCCAGGTCCTGTTCCGCCGAGTCCGTCCATACGCTGTGTCGTTGGCGTCATTACGCTGTGCCATGTGTAGATGGTTGGAATGCCACGCTTTTCTGCAAGCTCAAGGAAAATTCTTGGCGGGGGATTAACCACTGTATCAACAAGAATCTCATCTGGCATAAATCGATCTAAAAGGGTTTCAAAAGACAGCACACTTTCTGCTAATTCTTCAAGTTTTCCGGAAAGGATAAAATGCTCGTGAATAAACCGCCGTAAGGCGATTTCCATTTCTGATGATGCGTTCTTTCGTGCTATAGCAAGATTATCTTCAATTGATTTTAGCCTCTCCCTATCAGGCGAAGTTATACGTGCTGTTGGAATGTGGGCAAAGAAGATACCCTTCCGAAGATTATCAAGTATTTGAAACAAGTTTTTCTTTTGTGATTGAAACAAGAAAATTGGAGTTAAATTTTGATTGTTATAGGCGGCCTTTAATGGCTCGCCTATATTATTAACGACACATACAAGCACTTTTTTCTTCTTTGTCCTGACACGCATTATGGTTCGAGATACTAAATCAATTGAACTGCCAGTTAATCGTAAAATACAGCTAAGAATACATTGCTTTATACTGATCTTTTTTGATGAAAGAAGAGCCTCAGCTTTCATTGGCAAAGCATTATCATCAATGGCGATGGGGGCCCATCTATCATCTAGGGTAATTTTATAGGATGAGCAGATATTTTGAACGATAGAAAATCTGGATTGTGCATCTACGGCGTCGAAATCAGAACGGTAATCAAAAGCAACAATTGTTGTGGGTTTATACTTTTTAACGATTGTCTCCAAAGCGCGGGATAGTCTGTCATAATGCGTCATGAATACAGTTGTAGCGCGAACGATCTGAGATCCTAGGGAGACGCTTTTGAAAGCGGTGATATCTTCTTGTTGAACGAAAACCCAATCATTAGCGCGAACCATTGCATCGGCGACAAAGCCGTCGTTGCCGCCGCCAATAAGCCCTGAATCCAAAAGTATAGAATGGTAGTTCTTTCGCTTGCATATTTGCCAAGCAATCCAGTCAGATGTAACAACAAGAAACGTCGAAGATGGCTCCGGCAATGATGACAGGTGACGTTCAGTGCTTATGAGAAATACGGTTTCATAATGATTTAAAAGACATGTAAAGCTATCGGAAATACTAAACAGCATATTTGATGTGTCGGAAGATAATCGTCTCGCGTCATCCGTTTGAGTCGCAGTTGAAGTCTCCATGTGTTCGCCATGCAATCGAGAAGGGTCAATGGGCATTATGTTATTCCTGATACTCAATATTCATATCGTGACATCTATGGTGATTTAAATTGCCCAATGTTTTTCATAGGCGTCGCCTGCGGCTTGCAATCGCTCAAGCGCCTCAGCACTGACTTCGGTCGCGATCTGCGCCAACCAATCAGATCTTTCGTCGGGGTTAATGACACGTGGACACCGTTCTTCTAAAAGCATGACATCGAAACCATCCGAAATTGTCGCTTCGAAAAATGCGGCAAATCTCTCCATCATTTTATGAGAATCAGTCACCAACTCTTCAAATGATATCTGAAGAACTTGATTGCGCTGTTCTGCGGTAATCTCAGCTAACCCTTGCTTGTCCCGTTCCTCGAGACACAAAACACCTTCCAGGGCGCGCTCGGCCGGAGACAGGCTATTATATTTATCTGCCCAGTCTGATGCGAACCAAGGCACAGCGCCGTCGGCGTGCTCAATAAGCGTTACAAAAGAAAGTGGATCAGACGCTTCACGTTGCCCCCAGCCTCTGCTTATCCATTTATATGTCAAATCAATCGGATGCCGGTTCACATGAATAATTTTTGCCCATGGCATTCCCTGAAAAATCAATTTTGCAGAAGGCAAACAACTATGCAGGTCAAATATGGGAAGGCGTTTGGCTTTATCGAAATCTTCCAGGATGCTCGGGTTGCGATCCATGACAGACCGTCGGATGAACTCGCCTGGATCCGGTGATTTAAAGATCGAGCTTTCATCGGAGAGTCGTGTATTCAAATCACGACCAAACATTCGATTTAGAATGCTTTCCTCAGTGATGAATTGAAAGAAGGGTGCTGCGACATCGATATGTATGCCGCCGACTTGATGCATGTAACAAATATGCTCAAGAACGGGACGATATTGCCAATGCTCTCCGCCTGAAAGATAAGACAGAAACCGACAGGTCAGCCCTTTGCCTGATCGTGTTGCACCATCGACAAAAGCAGTGCGACGAGATACCGGAACTTTACGCGCGTATTTTATGCTCAACGGTTTATAGCTCTCTTAGTCAGACAATGATGAGATTGAATGAAATGGATTACGAAATTTCATGACGCATCACCCAATCATTGCCATCTTTCTTCCAAATGTGCGGCGAGCGGTAGCTATCAATTGTTTTCCAGAACGTTTCTTCATCTATTCCCATATATTCGAGGCACTCTTGATGATATTTTTTTGGAAATTCGCCGTCATATCGTTTCACAAGCGCGACGCCTTCATCTCGTGTGATGTATCGATGGCGAATCTCCTGGGCGGCATCGTATGTTGCCCGCCCAATGCCAAATTTTATATATGTGGTGTAGAATTGCAGGCCATCAATTTTATCATCAAGCCCGCTAAACTTTGTGAAAGTTCCTTCCGTGCGCTCAGGGTTGGGTTGGAAATCACAATGCTCCATAGAGTAATAATATTTTTCCTGGGAACGCCAGTTCTCAAACCAACTCATGTAATAAACGCTGATGTCGTTCTCAACCATGTCTTCGATAGCTACAGGGAGGTAGGGGATCAGATCAGTTTGCGAGAGGCCCATATCAAGAAGTTCCTGATAATTGCGCTTACCGATGACAATATTTTTTTGCTCTGATCTTGGCACTGCAAAGAACCGTGGATCCATTTTTGGATTCGATGGATCCACACGAGAACCAGCCTCAGATTCTGTTTCTCCATAGAAAACCAGCTTAATGCCGTATCTTTGCGCAATTTTGGGGCCAATGTATTTCTGCCCCAGAATGAATGGCTGAAACGGGTGGAGTAAGTTCAGGAATGCCTCTCTCGTCAGTAATCGATGTGCCTGCCGAGCGGGCGTAAAGCTGATATTGTCAAACTCCTGCGTCCAGCGTTCAAAGTTGTCCCAACCAATATCGGTATACATGTGAGGCGGCCAGGTCACTGTTAGAGGATGCATGCCGTACTTGTGTTTAAGAATGTGCGTGACATAAAAACTGTCTTTTCCACCACTGCCCGGCACAATGACGTCGTAGCTACCATCTTTACTGCGGTGCTGATCAAGGACCTCTTCAAGGACCTTCTGGCGCGCGTCATAATCTATTTCATGCCACTTTCGATGATGCTGCCGACAGCCCTCACAAATATCATCGTCATGAATAATCAGGCCCTGTTTCTTATCAACGTTCTTGAATTCCACTGTTGAAGACGGACGTTGATTGGACATTACGCAAAGTTTGCAAAACTTCACTGTCGCAGGGAGTCCATAGCGGGATTCCAGTTCTGTGACATTATTCTCGCTCGATTGATCTACCATTTAATTCCTCTTGGTTCCCGCGACACGAAAGGGATGACTATATTAATTTATTCGGCCTCAGGATCTTTCAAAATCATAAGGTCATGAATATTCATGTTGTCGAGCATGGGATAAAATCGACTGGCCTTGGTTTCTGGGTCAAACATATAGAAACCTGCATTCAACATAATATTTTTTCGCGTCCCAAAAACCCTGCTCATATACATGTCTTCGCTTTGTCCGATGTAATAGAAACGGCCATCAAATGCCAAGCCACGAGCAAAGCCATCGAATTCACCTACGTGACTGGGCGTTTGCAGGTAAAGGCGTCCGCGCATTGAATCGCAAACACATATGTTTCCATCAATTACCTTGGGGCTGTGTGGCATCCACAGATCGGTGTATATCAACCGAGGGTTTTGACCGATAGCATCATACCTGAATTCTGTGACACCACCGTCAAATACGCCTTTCTTCCAGTTCCCAGAATGCGAAAAATACGAGACATACACATAGTCGCCCAAAACACAGATATCGTTGACGTGGTGATGACCTGTTTCGCCATCATCCAGTTTATCTGAATAAGGGAATATATCGATTTCCTTGAAGCTTTCACGTTCATGAACATGAATGCGATCATGTGCCACGAGCAACAATGTATCCCGTTTCGGATCATGCGCCAGGCCGCAAAATGCTGACATGCCCAATGGGAATTTTTCCAGGATGTTGAAATCGAGATCAAGGACGAACAATGCCATCTCGACATATTCGATCGCGTAAATTTTATCTTTTACCTGCTCGATCTGTCGAAAATGACCAGGTATAAGGCATTCAACTTCATTCGGCCCAATGTGGTAACGAAATAATCCGCCACCGGCACGGCTATGGCGTGCCTGAGTTTGATCCAGGTAATCCGACGAAGAGATGATCACATGCTGATCGTAATTCCGGATTTCTTCCAGCAACTGGAAATCCCGATACTCAGGTGTGCAGCAAAAGTCCTCTCCAGGTTCGAAATCGTTCTCAATTAGAAAAGATACAATCCCTTCATAAGGTCCCGCCGTTATGACGATATATATATCTTCACGTGTTTCTTCATCGAGCTTTGCAGGATCAAAAATTGATATGCCTTGGTATGTGGCATCTTTGTACGCTGGATTTCGATCAAGGATATACGCTGGCTTACTCGGCAGCCTTGGAACGGTTTTTGGTATCCAGTCAGGTGACCTTCCATAAAGGATGATTTTTCGACCTTCCGCTTTACGTTTGAGTTCACCCCAAGTTTTCCACCAAGGTTCCATCTAGACGGCTCCTAAAAACAAATTCAAAAAAGTTAGCTTAGAGATTGAGAAAATTCTTAATCACTGTCAGTCCGGCGGACGCACTTTTTTCAGGATGGAACTGACATCCGAAAATAGAGCCATTTTGAACGACAGCGCCAAGTGATTGACCGTCATAATCGCAACTCGCAATTAAATGCGACGGTTGGTCCGGGACTGAATGATAAGAATGTACAAAATAGAATGCGGTCTGCTGCGAAATGCCTTTAAGCAAGTCAGTGCCCCATCCAGCATTCTCGGGCGGAGAGAAAATTGGTGCCCAGCCCACATGAGGGATACGATGCGGTGTGCCGCTTTTGCTTGTTTCAGGGATCAATTGCACATGCCCGGGTATTAAATCCAACCCTGCGTTCAGCCCAAATTCGACACTGTCACTGAGCAGCATCTGCATGCCCAGACAAATGCCAAGTAGGGGCCTGTCTTTAGCTGCAAAATCCCTGACAGCATCAAACATGCCGGTACGATGCATCCCTTTCATTGAGTCGCCAAATGCACCAACACCTGGCAAGAGCAATCGATCTGCGGCAAGCACTTCATCGTATGTCTTGGCCATGATGGGTGTTGCGCCACAATGTTCCAGAGCACTTCGCACGCTATATAAATTACCCACACCGTAATCTGCAATTGTGATGGTGTGGCTCACAGTATTCTCACATTCAAATTCATATCTGTGGCCGACGTTCTGATTTCTGAAAGCTGCATGCGGTCGTAATGAATGATGTCTGCCATGGCAACGGCATCAGCACCGCCCTGATGTACAGCCTGTGCAAAATGATCCATTGATCCCATGCCCCCGCTGGCAATGACGGGCACAGAGACGGACTCTGAAACCGCTTTGAGTAACTCAAGATCAAAACCTTTGCGCGTCCCTTCGCGATCAATTGATGTGAGCAATATTTCCCCGGCACCCAGTTCCGTGCCGCGCTTGGCCCATTCAATTACGTCCAAACCAGTGCGTTCTCGTCCGTTATCACAAAATGCTTCCCAGCTACCGTCATTTTGCTGTTTCGCCTCAATTGATAATACAAGGCATTGCGCCCCAAATCTTTGCGCCACGTCGCTCAAAAGTTGGGGGTTTGAAGTGGCCGCTGTGTTGATCGCAACCTTATCCGCACCGCTTCTGAGGATTTCTTGAGCATCTTCGACCGACCGAATGCCGCCGCCCACGGTTATGGGAACAAAGACATCATGCACGGTACGCCTGACCACATCTGTCAAATTATTACGACCGTAGAGACTGGCAACCGTATCCATGTAAATGATCTCATCGACACCGTCTGCGTAGTACTTTTTGGCATATTCATTTGGATCACCGATAACACGGAGACCTTCAAGGTGAACGCCCTTGATCAGGTTCGCTCCTTTTACGTCCAAGCGTGCAACTATCCGTAAAAACGCCATTCTTCAGTTAGTCCCATTCAATCGTATCAACGGCGTCTTCTGGGTAATGTACAGCGTGCTTTAAATGCCAATCATCGCCCCGTTTTTCCCAGATATGTGGTTGGCGCCAACTATCGATAACCTGCCAGAATTGCTCTTCAGTGATATCGGTGTATTCAAGAAATTCCTGGAAGTATTTTTCTGGAAACTCTCCTTCATAGCGACGCACAAGAGCGACGGCTTCGTCTCTTGTTATGTGGCCGTCTCGAACTTCATGAGCGGCATCAGATGTGCAACGGCTGATGCCGAACTTGATATATGCCAAATAAAAATGGAAGCCATCCATGCGGTCATCCAAGCTGGCATACTTCGAATAAGTTCCTTCACTTCGTTCCGCGTTAGCTTCAAAACCGGTATGCTCACGACAATAGTAATAGTTCTCTTGAGGAATCCATTTTTGATAGTACGAGTACCAATGCATTTCACAGCCGGATTTACGCATTTCTTCTTCTGATGGCGGATAATAGAACTGGAAATTATTTTTGGCGTCGCGCTCCGAGAAAAACCCGTGCTCTATGCCGCGTTGAAGAAGTTCATCCAAATTTGCGCCTTTGAAGTATAGGAGTCGCCAATCTTCGAGGGGCATACCCGGAAGATCGTTGTTTTTGGTGTCCCCACCATATTCGGCCTCACCATTTTCACCGAAAAAGACCAGCTTGATGCCAAACTTCAGCGCAATATGAAATGCATACGACATTTGGCCGTAGGTGAAGGGCTGCCACGCGTCGCCAACACCTAAAAAGGAGAGCTTGGATAGCTTTCGGTGAAGTTCACCATTCGGTGTTGCGAGGAGATTGTTAAAGCCGGAATCAATGAAGTTGTGGAAGTTCTTCCGCCCAATATCAGTATAAACAAATGGCGACCAGGTAACTGTCAGAGGGTTCATACCCCATCTGTCTCTCAATTGATGCGCGACATAAGCGCTGTCTTTTCCGCCGCTGCCGGGAACGACGACATCCCAGGATCCGTCGTTGCGACGGTGTTTGTCGAGAAGCTTCTCGAGTTCCTCTTCTCGCATCCCCCAATCGATGCCATTGCGTTTACGCTCCGCAAAACGACAGGCACTACATACACCTTCTTCGTCAAATTCAATTCGAGGGCGTTGATTTGAAACGACACACTTGCGGCAGAATTTAACCTCCTTTGGAAGATCGAGGATCTGCTTCTCCAATGGCTTGAGATCGGCATGCATTTGTTGAGTATTCGTTTTCATGGATATGTGGCTTTTTTCAGGAATGACGATGGAAGAGACGTTCTATTCGATTGATCAAAAAATGAACTTGTAAAACTGCACCTTAAAGAATGCAATGCTCATGCATGGCACACGCGCGGGAGTGATTGCCGTAAGCTTTGTCACCACGCCGTCCAACCGCCATCTACGACGATCATTTGCCCGGTTACATAACTCGACGCGTCAGACGCAAGATAGACGACGGCGCCAACCATCTCGTCTACATGGGCCATCCGTCCCAATGGAACACGTGCCCCGTAATTTTTCTGGAATGTCTCATTTTGGCCGGACTCTATGCCCCCTGGGACAAGTGTATTTACGCGGATGCCCTTGTTGCCCCAGTACGTCGCAAGATACCGCGTAAGCTGGCCAACTGCGCCTTTGGAAGCTGCATAGGCGGCGGGTGTTGTTATTTTACACCCCATATATTCCGATCCCTCATAGATGCCGAAATCAGGCCCGACCAAGCCATAAGTCGATGAGGTCTGAATGATAGATCCACCATGACCCTGCGCAACCATTTGCTTGCCGATCGCTTGAGCGACGAGAAATACCCCATCAATATTGACGCTCATGACGTCGCGCCAAACGTCAAAATCGAATTCTTCAAATGGAACAAAAAAGTCCCGCGGATCTTTAGATTTTGAGGCGGCGTTATTGTGAAGAATGTCAATCTTGCCAAACTGATCGACGATCGTGCCAACCATTGCCTCGACATCTGATTTGTTTGCCACGTTACACGCAACGCCGATTGTCTGAACATCATACTCATCAGATATCTCGACCGCCTGTTTTGCTGCGATTTCAGAATCCAAATCAACAATGGCAACATGCGCCCCATAAGCAGCAAGTCCTCGCGTGATCCGCTTTCCCTGAATCCCTGTACCGCCGGTTACAACGGCAACCTTTCCGCGAAGATCAAAGAGATTTGAAAGATCTTTTTCAGTCAATATTCTGGCCTTTCCTCGCCATCATGAATTCAACGAATGCAAAATCTAATTCGGTATCAATGTCTATGGAGCGCTCTTCGGGCATCTCGAACAAGATAGTATTATCGCCCAGCACATAATCATTTTTGGAAAAAAGCGTCTCACGTTTCCACACAAAAACAGATGCATTCAAATCAAAGCATCGCGGGGCATCCTGACGCCGGGCGATCGGTGTTGCAGGTGGCTTTGATAAACCAACGCGCCCATCATCCGCCTCTTCAACCAGGTTAAAGTAAGGTGATCTGCGCGCCGTCATGCCTGTAACAAGGTTATCTGCATCACTGGATTCAAGTTTGGAAACAGCCCCTTTGATGTCTTGCACTGATCTTAATGGCGCTGTCGCATCAAGATCTACAATCGTGTCCAGTGTTTGCCCAATCTCGCGCTCGACCATTGTCGCACAGTGGCGAATTGCCGGGACCTTTGGCGATGTATCATTTGAAAGTTCTTCTGGTCGATGGATCATGAAATCTGCGCCGGCATCACGCCCTGCGTTTAATATTTGCTCCCCGTCACTTGAAACGGCAATCCAATCGAACATGCCAGACAAGCGCGCTTGATCTATCGAATGAGCAAGTAAAGGTTTGCCTTGAAGGGGGCGAATATTCTTGGAAGGTATGCCTTTGCTGCCACTGCGGGCACATATCACGGCCAAGCGTTTCATGCGGTTATCCAGGATTTTGTGCGCGATGCTTGTTCAATCGCCCCAATCATTCTCATAACCCTTAACCCTTCTGAAACATCGCAAATAATACTTTCGTCGTCGCTAAGAATTGCTTGATGTTGCCAGCGATAAGTATCGTTCCTAGCGGTTTCAAATGACTTTTGAATTTCCGGAGTTTCAACGGTTCCCGCTGTCAGATCCAGGCGAATGCTTCCCTGGTCGGTTAGCGCGATCATCTCGCGCCGCGTCGTGGTATCAAGGTAGTTCATGTTAAGCGAAATAGATTGTACATTTGCGGTTTCGAAAAATACTGAAAAGACGTCATCACTTGAAACTTCAAGTTGGCTAAACTGCCCGCCGTGCGCTGCAAGACTCTGCCAATCTCCAAAGAGCCAAAGTAGGTAATCGAGTTCGTGTGATAAATCCCTGAGGACGCCGCCTCCACGTTGAGGGTCGGCGGAATAGCCCAACCGGTAATCTGACCCAGGCCGCCAATCTGGCAGATAACTTCCTGTATATGCGATGACAGCGTGCACATTTCGGGATTGGAGTTGCTGGCGGAAAAATTGTAATGCGGGATGAAACCGCAAATTATAAGCAACTTTAGCCCTTGAAAATCCCGATGGAAGTGACGCTTCGCCGGTATCATAAAGTGGTTTTTCAATGAGCAATTTGCCGCGAAAGTCAGTGCGTGAAACTTCATCAATATCGTTGCGATGCTCATTCGTGCTACTCGCGATAATGACATAGTCAGGCGAAAAATGTTCAATTGCATTTGTGATGGAATCGTATCGAGGCGACACATCAATAGGGCGTCGACACACGATTGCAACATCAAGCCCTAACTCTTTCAGAACATTCACGTGCCGCTCACCAATGGAACCAAATCCGATGACAAGAGCTTTCATCTAGTCTTTGCGACCTTCATCATGTTCACTCTGGGCACGTTTCAGATCATCAATTCTGCCGACATCCAACCAATACTCATGGATCGGAAAGACAGCAGTTTCCTGATTTTCTGCGATCAATTTGTCAAACACATGGGTCATATCGGTACGTTCATTCGCTGGAATGGTCGCAACAATGTCTGGTTCTAAAACGTAAATCCCCGCATTTACGAAAAACCTATGGACAGGTTTCTCATCGATTGCAGTTATGCGCTGGCCGTCAATACTGATGACTCCAAAGGGCACCTGAAAATCGTATTCACGAACACACATGGTCGCACGCGATTTGTGCTCAAGATGAAAATTAAGAAGATTGTCAAACTGCGTGCGCGTAACCAGATCGCCGTTCATAACGATTAAGGGATGCGTCGGCTTCTCAGGCAACAGTGTTAATGCGCCTGCTGTTCCCATGCGCTGTTCTTCTTCAAGATATACAATTTTTGCGTTCCAGGCTGAACCATCCCCAAAATGGTTCTTGATTGCCTGCGCTTGATAATTCACAGCGATGTAAAATTTATCAAACCCTTGTTCAATAAAGCTTTCCAGAATTGATTGAAGAATGGGCGTGTCGCCGATTGGTAAAAGTGGTTTCGGCGTATTTTCGGTCAAAGGTCGAAGGCGCTCACCAAGTCCGCCTGCCATGAGTACAACCCAATTTTCGTGAAAATCCTGTTCATCGATTAGGTCGTCAAGGGTAACCAGGCCACGAACAGTTCCATCGGTGTCGACTTCCGGAAGATAGAGAATGCCTTGCTCAAGCATCATTTTTCGCAAGTTGCTACGATCATTTATTTCAGCCACTGTCTTTGGAGATGCGTTCATAATTTCACTCGCTGGCGCATCAAACGCGACGCCTTTAAGTAATCCGCGACGGATATCTCCATCAGTAATCGTTCCGACTAAACGACCACTATTTGCAACGATACAAATCTTGTGCTTGTTCTTTTCAAGAAGCTCAGCCGCCGAGGCAATGTTTGCTGAGGGCTCGATGCATAGTTTTGAAATGTCAGTATTTGGCATGCTTCTTTAAAACCTTTGCTGGAACGCCAGCGACACGCTCGCCAGGTGCAATGTCGCGAGTGACCGATGCGCCAGCGACGACCATCGCGCGGTCTCCAATTGAAATTCCTTGGATGATTGTTCCCCCAGCTCCAACGTGAGCGTTGTGGCCAACTCTTACATCTCCGCTCAATGTCGCACCTGGAGCAATATGCGTGTGATCACCAATTTCACAATCATGATCAATAGATGCACGCGTATTAATAATCGTATTTATACCGATTGTGCAGCCGGGTTGTACAATTGTACCGGCCATGATTTGTGATCCATGCCCCAGACTGACGTCCGGCGCCACAATCGCGGATGGATGTATGCAATTTGAAAAAGAAAATCCCTTGGCAACGAAGTGTTCGAATGTTGTTCGTCGCGATGATCCAGGTTCAGTCGAACCAATACCCATGATCAAACGGACGTCATTTTGATCATAGGTGTCGATTATTGAATCATTGCCAAGAACAGGGCATCCAAGAAGACGTGAGCCGTGATTTTCAATGTCGCTATCAGTGAGGCCGATCACATTGGTTGCCGACAATTGAAGGGCATTTAGAAGCACCTTTGCATGGCCGCCTGCACCAATGATGATAACGGATTCTGTCATTCTATAGTTTTTCACCATCGGATAACTGTCGTGAACTTGTCGTTCCAAGCCTGCTCCAATATTCCATCGGCGAGACACCATCTCCAGGTCGCTTGGCGCCAATATTCTCAGAATTCAGCACGTCACCTTTTTCGATAGAGCCGAGTGCAACAAGGCTTTTTCTTATGACGTCAATGGTTTCAATTTCCGACGGCTGGGGAATTTTAATTCCATCACCGAGCGCAATTCGAATGGCATGGATATCACGAACAAGGGCTGACAATTCTAGTGGCTCAAGGGATGCCTTATGGTCGGGTCCGGGCAGGTCGCGATCCAACGTAAAGTGTTTTTCAATGATGCTGGCTCCCAAAGCAGTTGCCGCGAGCGAAGCGGTAGCACCCTCAGTATGATCGGAAAAACCAACATTGAGGTCAAAGCGATCTCTAAGCGTCACCATTGCGAGAACATTGGCATCTTCGAGCGGGGTTGGGTAGGCGCTGGTACAATGCAATACAGTTACTTTTGCTCGGAGTGCGGTTTTCCCTGTTTCAGAGCTCAATACCGCATTAAATGCTTCTTTTGATGGTGCCTCGGTTGTGCTGTTCATGCCAAAAGCAAGAACACCTAATGCGTTGTGGATGTCGTCAATCGTGCTCATGCCTGTCGAGAGGATGATGCGGTCTGCCATTTTGGCAATCTCTAACAGGAACGGTCCGTTCGTAATTTCACCTGATGGCACTTTTATCGTTTCTAACCCCAGGTCATCGATTAGAAATCTCAAGCTCCCCAAATCAAATGGTGTCGATAGAAATTCAATGCCTTGGTCGCCGCAATAATCTTTCAGCTCAAAATGCCAATCTTTAGGAAGCTCAAGGCTCTTTAGCATATCAAGCTGTGATTCTGCGGCATCGGTGGTGATGTTTTGATACGCAGCTTTTGGTGCATCAGCAGACGCCAAAGCATCGCCATCGAAGGTCTGAAACTTTATGGCATCTGCTTTGGCAGCAACAGCCGCGTCAATAAGTTTATACGCCGTCTCTTTGTCGCCATTGTGATTGACGCCGGCTTCTGCAATGAAGGTGAAGCTCATGTTAGCGGATTTCCTTTAACATCATAAATGCTTCAGCTGCAATGACGCCAGCCTGACTTCCGCGGAAACTCGCTTGCGCGCGTATGTTCTGTTCACTGCGAGGGAATGGTGGCTCGCCCATCTCCGATGAGAAAATATTCATAATCTCTAACTTCTGATCAAGCACAGCCGAGATATCTACAAACAAATTTGGCCGGAAGGGGCTTTGTGTCGGATCAACGCCAAAGTCCGTCTCAGATAGGATTTCCATGGCGACAATTCTTCTGACACTTGGATATCGGAAAGATTTGGTACATGCCATTGCTGCATTAAATACAGTCCGATGATCACTATGCACGTCTCCAGGAAAGGGCAGGTAAACGGTATCGGGCTTAACGTCGTGAATGGCTGACCCAATGGGGTCAATTATATGGCTCAATGGTAGAGTATCCAGCTGTGTAGCCGGAAGGCACAACTCAATCGTTGATGCAAATCCGTATGCGGCTGAAACGTCCTGGATTTCTGACGCTCTTCTTTCGATAGTACGTGCGCTAAATCCCAGGTCCTCGCGCATCTCTGTCACAATGAGCCAGTGGACGTCTTCGCCGGATTGAATAGCTCGTAATAACGTTCCCCCAGCCCCGAGAGTTTCATCGTCAGGATGTGGCGCAACAACAAGTATGCTCATGACAGGCAATCCAATGGTTGTGGCAAGTCGTCGATATCATGCTTGATTAGCCGAACTGCATCGACACCGGCCTTAATTGTGATGACGTTCTTTGTAACAGACATGACACGCCCTGGTTCAAGATCAATATCAGCGACGACAGTCTCCACTTTATGAACTTTGCATTCTTGGTCGTTAACAATGCAGTGTGCACCAGGGTATGGCGGGGCCAATGCACGAACAAGATTGCGAATGCCTTCGGCCGGCATGCGCCAATCAATTTGACCGTCTTGCTTGCTTCGTTTGCGCCAATAGGTCGCTGCGGCGTTATCTTGCGGATATCGTGTAAGCGTGTCGGATGTAATATGTGCTGCGATATTTAAGATCTGAGACTCTGCCACATCAAGTAAGCGGGCATAGAGTGTGCCTGCATCGTCGTCTGGGTGGATAGGTACTTGTTCTTGAGAAACGATATCTCCGGAATCGGCACCCTTATCCATCATAAAAAATGTCGACCCCGTAACGTCCAACCCAAGTGCAAGCGCCCAGATTATGGGATGACGGCCTCTATTACGAGGCAGGAGTGCTGGATGATATCCAACAAATCCGGCACTTGGAATTGAAAGAATTTGTGGTGGCAATAAGTATGACCACCCTATGCAGAACCCAATGTCAGGTTCATGTGCTTCTATCCAGTCACTCATATCATCACGCTGGTTCTCATCTGCATAGAACACTGGGATGCCGTTGTCATTTGCGAGACGGTCAAGCGAGATGAAATCTGCGTTGAACGGCGACACCTTCCGCGTGACGACGCCAACAAGATTGATCTCGTCGTAGTCTATTAGTGCCTTCAATGTGCGGTATGAAGACTCCACGCATCCAATGAACACGGCTTTCATGACTCCACCGAAATATCGTAAAACGGCTTCATCAAAACATTATTCAGCTCGATGTTTAAAAGGTGGTCACAAATTTTTGCGGATGCACCTGCCTGTCCATACGGATTGGCCGTTAGCCTGGATAGCTCCTGATGCTCATTGCTCATCGCTATCTTAAGCGCTGTTAAAATATCGTCAGCGGCTTCCCCGCAATCAATAACTGAGCTTGCGCGAAGTCGTCCTTTCTGGCGGTCGCCAATATTGACGGTTGGAACGCCCATGGATGGCGCTTCAATCAGACCGCTCGATGAATTGCCGATAACCGCGCTACAATGTTTAAGGGCGCTGAGATATCGGACTTGCCCAAGCGATGTCGCAACCTTGATGCGTGAAGCATCTTTCGCGGCATATTCTTTTATAAGTTGGTCGATTTTTGCGTTGCCTGGATCCGCATTGACGCCGGTGAAAATCACCTTGTGGTCAGGATAGGCATCAAGCGCTGCGAACATGCCCTTGATAACATTTTCAGGATTATCGGTCCCGAGAGTTACGGGATGGTAAGTTACCAGAAAATATCCGGACACCAGATCGATACTCAATTCATCACTCAATGTTGAGGAATCAAGAAGCGTCAATTTTTCGATGTTATCAAGACCTGGGGCCCCGACGTTAAACACATGTTTGGGTGTTTCGCCCATCTGAATGATGCGGCGGCGATATGGTTCAGCGCTTGCGAAATGAAAATGTGACATCTTGCTTATAGCGTGGCGAATGGCTTCGTCGATCAATCCCTCAGTGGCCTCACCGCCATGAATATGTGCTATTGGATTGCGTGTGAGCATCGCTGCCGTTGCGGCGGCTATCATTTCAAATCGATCACCCAGCAGTACGACAATATCTGGCGATAGTTTCTCAAATGCTTCGGCGATCCCTGCTGTAGCCAGCCCTGTTGAACGGGCAATTGAAGCTGGAGTATCATTGGCCAGATCAATCGGCACACGCGCATCAATCTGAAATCCATCGGCCTCTATGACATCAACAGTGTGGCCAAATTTTGCTTCCAAATGTGCGCCGGTGACAATTAATTGCAATGCCAGAGAGGGCTCATCTTCGATGTCGCGCATGAGCCAGTATAGCAGGCCGTACTCAGCGCGCGTCCCGGTTACGACGCAGATTTTACGCGGTCGCATTTTCGAATCTTGCCGTGAGTTGTGGACTGGATGGAATGTTAATAAGGCGCCCATAAACGTCTTCTGTCATCCCAAGGTCCATACGCGGACAGTCTTGAAACATGCGCAACTGATGCATTGGGCGCCATGCGGCGCGGGTCATAAATCCAGCTGAATTGGTAGCTTCAAGAATGTCATCACGTTGTGCGAAATCGGCCTGATCAAGCATGAGAAGGTTGAGCCAGAAATTGCTTTGGCCCCATGCAGGCTCATCGAAAAATGAAACACCTTCCAGCGTCGAGAATGCTTCCTTGTAAACCTCAGCAAGTTTTCGTTTCTGCGCGAGGAATGTTGGTAAGACTTCCAACTGTGCACATCCAAGGGCCGCATTGATATTTGGCAGGCGATAATTGTAACCGATCTCGTCGTGAATAAATTCCCACTTATGCGCCTGCTTGGCTGTGGTTGTCAGGTGCCGGATCTTTGCTGCCAACGCATCATCATTGGTTATGATCGCGCCACCGCCGCCAGTGGTCACAGTCTTGTTGCCGTTGAAGCTTAATGTTGCGACGCGCCCCTGATTGCCGGTGTGGCGGCCTTTGTAAAATGAACCAAGCGATTCTGCGGCATCTTCGATCAGATCGATGCCAAGGTCGTCACACAATGTGGTGAGAGCATCCAAGTCCGATGGATGACCAAAGGTATGCATGCACACGATGGCTGCGATACGACGCCCCGTTTCAATATTGATGAGCTTTCCGTCGCGTTGCTCAGCAATGTCTGTCAGATGCGTGCGAAGCTTCTGGGCATCAATGCCGAGTGAGGTCGTCTCTATGTCAGCGAAATGAGGCGTCGCGCCGGTATACGTAACAGCGTTCGCTGTGGCGACAAATGTCAGCGCTGGGACGATGACCTCGTCACCATCGCCAATGCCCAGTCCAGCAAATACAGCGTGCAAGGCGGCCGTGCCACTAGACGTTGCGATGACATGTTTTGCCTTTGTGAAGTCTCGCAGCATTTCCTCAAAGCGACTGACGTAACTGCCCGCCGTCGATACCCAGCCGGTATCGATGCAGTCTTTGACATAAGTCCATTCCTGACCTTGAAAACAAGGTTCGTGGAGGCCGGCAGCCTCACCAAGAAGGGTGTCAAACACGCGGGTAATTTCTGAAGAAAGTTGGCTCAAAGTTTAAGGCTTCTGGTAATCGATTTCATAGTTGCCGTAGAAGTTGGCGCGCGTTTCCGCATCTTCGAACAGATTTTGGTCCAGTGCACGGATCAGCTCTTTGATGCCGTCTTCAACACTGTACTTCGGGGTAAAGCCCAAACGCTCGCGGATTTTTTTGAAGTCGACGCGATAGTTTCTGGGGTCAGACCCGTGTTCTTGATAAGCAACAGGTGCATCTGGGAGATGCTTCTGGATCGCTTCAACAATCATTCTTTTGGTAAAGTTATTGTTGTCGCCGCCAGCATTGAACACATCGAAGCTTATGTCGGCGGCAGGGGCCTCGAGGACGCGTTGAATGACATCGGCAAAATCCTGTACATGACAATACGGACGCCACGTGTCGGCATCGTAGACAAGCAGATCACGGCGCAAATACATTTCGCGGGTGAACTGGCTGACAGTCAGATCAAAGCGCATTCTTGGTGCCAGCCCAAAGGCTGTCGCAAAACGAAGTGCCGTTGCTTCGTAGTCGACTTGTCCTTTGAGGGATAAAAGCTTTTGCTCAACGCCGACCTTGGCCTTTGCATACAGTGAAAGTGGATTGAGCTCATACTCTTCATCTGCAAGCGTGCCCTCAGGGATTAATCCATAATTTGAGCACGTCGAGACAAATATAACGCGCTGAAGATCGCGCCCATTCAATAGGTCAATCAGGCTACGGATACCCGTTTCATTCACGGCGTCGTGCGCATCGGGGTATTTCTTCGTAATGGGATCACCGACAAGACCGGCAAGAACCACGACACCACTTGCATCTTGAAGCCCAGCGTCAACGATATCCGGATCTGCCAAATCGCCGTTAAGAACTTCAAAGCCAGGCTCGTCAAAAAGACCTAACATGATGTTCTGAGTGCCGTAGAGAAAAAGATCGACAATCCGGACACGATATCCAAATCCGAGGAGTCGCTTTGCGACAATCGGCCCAATGTAGCCGCCGCCGCCAAAAATGGTAACCAGCCGACCCTGGCCTGATAAGTCTGTATTTGTGTTCAAGATAATTCCACCAATTTGGCATGCTACCGCACTCTGGGTGACTCACCCAAAGTGCGCATTCCTGATAAAAGCTGTGTCTGGCCGTCAAACAGCGGCGAACACAGCGTCCTTTTCGACCCGGGCGCGGACTTGCCGGCCAAGTATGCTCAACAAGACCGTTACCCGGTCCCGATCATCGGCACTCTCAAAGAGCGCCTCAAATTCTCCCAATGCGCCGCGGAGCACGCGCACCGCATCGCCGGGCTTGAATGAAGACCCGGCATGTGTTTTGACCAGGCCGCGGTCATCTTGTCGCGCCTGAATTTCATCGATAACGCCCGTTGGGATTGGTGCTGGTTTGTCACCAAATCTGACCACATCAAAAATTCCAACGGTCGAGCGAATGGCGCGCCATGGAGATTGATCGGGATCAATTTCGATGAATATGTAGCCAGGGAAAAGGGGCCTTGGCACCCAGTCGACCTTGCGGGCGTGGCTGCGGCGCTTGAGGTGCTTCGGCAACAAAACCTTGAAGCCCTGGCGCACAAGATGCATCAGGGCTTTATCTTCTGCATTTGGCTGCGTATTGGCGACACACCAATATGTCATTGGCCCAACTCCTCATCATGTGCAGGGGTGGACTGCGGGTGCCGGACAACACCTAGAAACTTTGGTGCCAGGATACGTTCGCGTGGAAAGTGCCGACATGCCTCGTCATAGGCGCCTTGCGGGTCAGAAATATCGCAAATAATCGCGGCATCCACCTCAGAGATTAGTTTCGGGTTAGACGTTGCTGGCAACCCGGCGTACTCATCAATTCCAGGGACGCTGGTAATGACGGCAAGTAGCTCAACGTCAAAATCCCTTGCGGACAAAGAAAAAATTTCATTCAGGTCGCTCGCGCCAAAAAATACGATCCGCCGCCAGTTATTGAGCTGGCATTGATCAAACATCTCAGAGCTTTGCGCGCGGGCATGCCGAAACAGGTTTAGCGATTGAGATAGAAACTCTGCGGTCAGGCGGCCTTTCTCGGACAATCCTTGAGGTGTCAGGTAATACGCATACCGATTGGCTGGCGCATGACTGATCTTGATCAGCCCTTTTTTCACGCAGCGCTTCAGATAAGCGTTTGCCATGCCAAGTGCGATACCAAGGTCATCAGCCATGGTACGCTGTGACGCTTGGGCGTTGTCGTGCACCATGTTCAGCAAGCCAAGTGTAATTTTGGCTTCGTTGTCCATTTCAGAGGTTGTGGCTTTGGTTTTCGACAAGAATTTGTATCCTTTGGGCCATTTAGCAGGAGCCAATGACATGATCATCGGCACGTGTCTTAAAAGGGTGTTTCAGCCCTGCAGACCCAGCATGTTCACGAATCGAACAGTACCGCGTTCACCACTTGAACGTCAATGATTCATTTTATGAACAGCTTGGAAATAAAGGGATGTGGTATTGTTACAATGATTTTGGCCAAATGCCCGGTTCGGCTAAAATTGGCACTAAAATTGGTCGATATGGAATTTCCGAATTTGACTGTGTGCCATATAGGGAATACCAAGCATTTGCAGGCACTTTAAGGAAAGTAATGTATGACCTCCTCTGCTGGTGATAAAATTGCCGTTGTTGGCCTGGGCTATGTTGGATTGCCGCTCGCCCTGGTCCTATCGCGCCACTATGCGGTCATAGGCTTTGATATATCCGAAAGCCGTATTGCGGCGCTGAAAAATTTTGAAGACCGTTCCGACGAAATAGAGCCTGCGACACTGCGTGCGACGACGATGTCGTTCACGGATAAAATTGATGATATTGCCGGTTCAGATATCTTTATCGTCACGGTCCCAACCCCGGTAGACGCTGAAAATATGCCGGATCTAGGTGCCATGATTGCCGCCTGTTCCAGCCTTGGCAAAGTCCTCAAACCGGGCAACATCGTTGTTTTTGAAAGTACAGTTTATCCTGGCATTACCGAAGACTTCTGTGGTCCGGCCCTTGAGGCTGCATCAGGGCTTCGTTGCGGGGATGAATTCTTCATTGGCTACTCGCCGGAACGTATCAATCCAGGCGACAAGAAGTATACCGTCGACAAGATCACCAAGGTCGTCGCAGGCCAGAATGAAACCGTTACCCGTAAACTTGAAGAGGTTTACGGTGCCGTGACGTCTGGCGGTGTTTATGTTGCAAAGAACATAAAGACGGCGGAAGCCGCAAAGGTCATTGAAAATGCGCAACGCGATATCAACATCGCATTTGTTAACGAACTGGCGATGATCTGCAACAAGATCGGTTTGAACACTCACGATGTCTTGGAAGCCGCAAATACAAAATGGAACTTTCTTCCATTCTCACCGGGATTAGTTGGTGGGCATTGTATTGGGGTCGACCCATATTATCTGGCGCATCTGGCACGAAGTCTTGGCCATGAGCCCGAAGTCATTCTTTCGGGCCGCCGCATCAATGAGGGTATGGCTGGGTTTATTGCTGAAGAGATCAACCGCAAGCTTGGGAATACACCATCGCGCGTTCTCGTGCTTGGATTGACGTTTAAGGAAAACGTTCCGGATCTCAGAAACTCAAAGTCTGCGGATCTTGTGCGTGCCATTCGTGACTTTGGCCATGAAGTTGAAATTCATGACCCCTGTGCGGACCCGAATGAAGCTCTGGAAGAATACGATTTGACGCTCGGACAAACACTTGATGGGATTGAGCCGGTTGATTGTGTCATCGGCGCTGTCCGTCATGAGGCATATTGTGATTTCACAAGCGCCATCCTGGAGACCCTGGTTGTTTCTGGTGGGCTGGTTGCCGATCTAAAGGGCATGTGGCGGGGTATCGACATGCCACCGGAATATACGCGTTGGAACCTATAGGTATCCGGGGCCACGACCGGCGCACGGCTAGGATAAACGGTCCCGTATGATTACGAAGAATTTTCAGACCAGGGAAAGTTGCGCCGAGACGTTAGCCGATGATATCGCCGACGCCTTGAAATCGGCTATTGCCCAAGAAGGGCGTGCATCGCTTGCATTATCAGGCGGGAACTCACCAAAACAAGTTTTGCCGATCCTGGCATCGGCCTCACTCCCATGGTCATGTATCGATGTGACATTGACCGACGAGCGATGCGTCCCACGATCTCACATAGACAGCAACGCAGCGATGGTCCGAGCGCATTTTCTGGAGCAAGGTGCTGATGCAGTGTCGTTTCATCCTTTGTGGGAAGAAGATGTCGACATTGATGCAGGGCTTAAATCCGCGACCGCAACTTTGCAGGCATTCCCGTGGCCCCTCGATGTTGTTTATCTCGGCATGGGTGACGATGGCCACTTCGCATCATTGTTTCCAAGTGACGATGTCATGAAATTTGAGGGTAGCAACAGTCCGGTAGTTGGGGGATGGGCGCCGTCCGCGCCCCGTCAACGCATAAGCCTGAGCCTGCCGATCATTCTAAAGTCGCGGCAGATTTTTCTGCATGTCAGCGGACGTGGAAAGCGGGAAACTTTTGAGCGTGCGCGCCAATCACCACCAGATCCCAGATGCCCGATTTCAATTTTGACCAACGATGATACGATTGATTTGCGCGTCTATTTCGTAGACTGAAGATCACGGGTGGGCTCGGCTAGCCTTCCATTCGGAAACGCCATTTTACCGTTGTTTCATCTGGCTCATGGTTGCCTAGTACGACGATCTGCTGTGCGCGATGTTGTTGCCCATCATGGAAACAAACACTGTCTTCAAGCATAACCGGATAGCGACACGTGAATCGCCATCCGCGCCCTTTTGGCGGCTTTAAGATAACTTCTCCGCCGCCCGCAACCATCGATGCACTGACGCCAGGGAAAATATGGAACCGGATCGAAAAAGGTTGTGACCCACCACCCGAAAGAATGTCCTCGCCACGCAAATCAATGCCACCGGCGTCCAGATAAATGGCGCGCTGATGGGTAATTTTAAAAGCTGCGCCGTAGCCATCGTGGCGCATCTCGATCAATCGCGCGCCTTCGTGTTCTCGCCGATCAACGGTGATGTCACGCAGGTCGCTGGTGTTTTTATCGTTTATGACCAACGTTGAATGCGCTGCCGTTTGCGTGAGGGCGTTTGTCCACGTTGCCTGATGGGTATCCTCGCCAAGTCTCGCACCGCAGTTGCTGATGATACGAACCTTGCCGACACTCAATTCAAAAGATGCGGGCCCATGATAGATGTTTGGGCCAGTGACGCGCGTTTGCCCACAATCTGCAATTAAGGTTGTCTGGCCTGCCCGCAAACGATGAAATCCCGTGTGCGGCGCGGAGGTCATGGCCTTGCCTTTGCTCCCCGACGCTTTGAGGACAGCATCAATCAGCTCACCGGTATCGCCCGTTGCCCCGCCAATCAAGGCAAATCCGCCGTCTCCATGGCGGAGTGCTTTGAGGAATGGCACCATGCGATCAATCGCGGAGATCAGTTCTTGAGGCGGTTCAATATGATGGCCAACCAAGGCACCCCGTATTTCGCTCAAATGTGCCAGGACGGCCAGCGCACGAGCCGGTGCGCGTTCAATATGCCCTCCATCGCTGAGAATTTGATGATCAACATCATGCCCGAGGTGTTTTAGAAAAACAGATAACGAGCCTTCAATTTCGGGCAATGCCAAGGCTGAGTTTATCAGCGCCTGATGCACGATAAATTTTTGCCAAGGCGCAATGTCGCCCAACGGCAAACGACGCAAATGATGAGCTTGGCGCAAGATTGACGCGGCCCAATTTTGTTGATCTTTGGGGTCAATATGTGGGCTAAGCCGATCAAATGCGTTTAGCCAATGGGTTATGCGGGCCCCAAGGATGTCGGCGCGCCAGCTTTCCGGTCGCCATCGATTGTTTTCTGAAAGCCATTTGGAAATGATGGGCCAGGCCGACGCGGCGTCATAATCGGTTACGCTGAGCCAGCTAAAATTGCCGACAACCTCTTGATGGGGGATATCGACAGCCGGGCGGCGCGCCATTGCGTAATTCGCCGTTCGTGCGCCCAAACCCTGAATGCCCTTTGGAACGCGTACAGATTTTGGCGGCTTTCGGCCTAACAATAAATCATATGGGCCAGATCTGTAGATCATCATACGAACAGAGGCGGGAAGCTTTGAGATCATAGCAATTCGATTTCTTTTAGCGGACGTATGAGCTTACTGGGCAAAAGTAAAAATCTGGCAAAAATCTGTCGATTTAAAGGCAATATTTATGTGCTCTTTTTGGTCATTCTTGAGACAAAAAAACCATCCATGCCGCCATCGCTTTCCAGATAACACGGCAACGTCCGGAGATCCCCATCAGCGGTGATGGCGTCGCTAAGGCCAGGCACCTCGGCGTCCTGAATTTCAGCGCGCGCAAATTCTGGATTGCGCTCAAGGAACGCTTTGATGCGGGCAGGCCCTTCTTCGGGCTGGAGCGAGCAGGTCACAAACATTAGCGTCCCGCCCGGCTTTAGATATACAGCTGCGCGATCCAACAGTTGGTCCTGAATGCCTGCCAGCTTAGTGACGTCATCTTGGGATTTCAGATGCGCAATGTCCGGATGCCGGCGGAGCGTCCCCGTCGACGAGCATGGTGCATCCAGTAAAACGACATCCGCAAGCGTATCAGGTTCCCATGTGCGGGCATCTTCTGTGACGAGGGTTGCCGGATAGCCTGTACGTTGCAGGTTGTCACGCACGCGGTCCATGCGACGATCAGATATATCCACAGCGGTTACATTGGCTCCACGGGACAAAAGTTCCATGGTCTTTCCGCCAGGTGCGGCGCAGAGATCAATCACGGACTTATCTTGTAAATCGTTAATCAGCGTCACGGCGAGGCGTGCCGCGGCATCCTGGACCCACCAATGACCGTCTTCGAAACCTTCCAGGCTGGTCACATCTGAAACATCACTTAGCCGAATGGTCCCGCGCAGAATTAAGCGTCCTTGAAGGGTGTCAGCCCATTCCGCAGGATTGGTTTTGGGCGTCAGGTCCATTGGCGGCGTTTCGAGGTGCATACGGGCAATCGCGCGGGTTGTTGCTTCGCCATATACCGGCACCCAGCTGTCCCACAGCCATGCTGGTGTATTGAGACGCGCCGAATCCATTTGCTCTAGCAATTCGGCACCCTCTCGTTGCAAGCGACGCATTACGGCGTTGACCAGTTTTGCAAAGGGCACCTGCTGGACATCGCGGCACAAATCGACGGCCGTGGACACAGCCGCATGGGGCGCCGTTGCCGAAAATAAAAGCTGCGCAATACCAATGCGCAGCACATCTTTTACAGGGCGTGCCTTTCGGGGCAGGGCATCCGGGACGCAATGATCAATCAGGGCGTCGATTTCCCCCAAGCGTCTGAGGGTTGTGCGAACGATAAAACTGGCAAAGCCCCGGTCAGGGCCCGTTAGAGACATGTAGTGTTGTGTATTTGCAAAGGCATCATCCAGGGCGCGCTTTTTGTGGAGGACATTGCGCAGGACTTCAAAAGCCGCTCGTCTGGCCACAATCGTACTTGTGTCCACTGATTTTGAATTTCGATGCTTTGACATGAGTCACTTTACAGTTAATAGACGGAATGTGTAACGCGTAGGCCACTCATATGTCTTTGTGTCCATGACAGCAAAAGAAATAAATGAGCACCGGGCCATTGTTCTTTTATGACACATACATAAGATAGCGTGTGTCGAGCTTTTGACGAATGGAAACATACAGAGTTTGCCTGCAAATGAAATGCGATCAATGACGACACTCAGCAATCTGCAACGCCTCGAATCTCAATCGATTCATATTCTCCGTGAAGTCGCCGCTGAATTTGAGCGTCCAGTTCTGATGTATTCCATTGGTAAGGACTCAGCCGTATTGCTGCATCTGGCCATGAAGGCATTTTATCCGGGTTCGTTGCCGTTTCCGTTGCTGCACGTTGATACCACTTGGAAGTTCAAGGAAATGATTGCGTTCCGCGATCAACAAGCCGCTGGGCTTGATCTTGATCTGATCGTGCATACGAACGCGGATGGCGTTGCGAAAGGCATCAATCCGATTGATAGCGGATCGTCGTTGCACACGGATGTGATGAAGACGGACGCTTTAAAGCAGGCGTTGGACAAGCACAAGTTTGACTGTGCTATTGGCGGCGCACGCCGTGACGAAGAAAAATCTCGCGCCAAGGAGCGCGTTATGTCGTTCCGAAATGCCAGCCACAATTGGGAACCCAAGCGTCAACGTCCGGAACTTTGGAATTTGTACAACTGTAATGTGCAGCCTGGCGAAAGCGTGCGCGCATTTCCGCTTTCAAATTGGACAGAGCTTGATATCTGGACCTATATCAAATCTGAGAGCATTCCAATTGTGCCGCTTTATTTTGCCAAGGAAAGACCCGTGGTCACCCGAGATGGCCAGTTTTTTATGGTTGATGACGACAGATTCCCTTTGCACGACGGTGAAGAGCCAGAGATGAAGATGGTTCGGTTCCGCACTCTTGGGTGTTACCCGTTGACGGCTGCGATCTCATCCGAAGCGACGACAATCGACGAGATTATTCTCGAAACCCAGATCGCCCGCACCTCCGAACGCCATGGTCGGACAATTGACCACGATCAATCAGGCTCCATGGAAAAGAAAAAACGCGCGGGATATTTCTGATGAGTGGAACGACAAAACAACAGATGTCTCAGCTTCGCTTCTTAACTTGCGGCAGTGTTGATGATGGCAAATCTACGTTCATCGGTCGGCTGTTGCATGATGCCAAAGCGATCTTTGATGATCAGCACGATGCCTTGCAATCGGATAGTAAAAAATACGGCACCGTCAAAGGTGATATTGATTATGCGTTGCTTGTGGATGGGCTTCAGGCAGAACGTGAACAAGGCATCACAATTGATGTTGCATACCGGTATTTTGCAACGCCCAAGCGTAGTTTCATTGTTGCGGATACACCTGGCCATGAACAATACACACGCAATATGGCGACCGGGGCATCGACGGCGGACCTGGCGGTTATATTGGTTGATGCGCGCCAGGGAGTTGTCACGCAGACGAAACGGCACACATATATCGCGCATCTTTTAGGGATTAAGTCGATCACCTTGGCCATCAACAAGATGGACCTTGTGAACTATGAGCAAGACATCTTTGACCGAATAGTAGGCACCTATCAAGCTTTTGTAGAACAGCTTGGCATTGAGAATTTTGAGGCTATACCGATTTCGGCGCTACAGGGGGAAAATGTCTCGTCAAGCGGTGCAAAGATGCCGTGGTACAAAGGTCCCTGCATGCTCGAGCATCTTGAAAATGTTGAGCTTGATGAGCTTGGCGGCACAAGTGGTGCGCGTTTGCCTGTGCAGCGCGTCAGCCGCCCTAACGCGGATTTTCGGGGTATCGTCGGAACTATTGCCGGGGCACCATTGAACGTTGGCGATGCCGTAACGGTTGAGCCCGATGGCGCTCAAACCAAGATCGCGGATATCGTTACTTATGATGGGCCATTAAAAACAGCATTGGTGGGGCAAAGTATTACGGTCGTCCTTGAGGACAATGTTGATGTGAGTCGTGGCGACGTGGTGCGCCATTCTGATTTGGAAATGGAGACAACGGATCAGATGCAGGCACATGTGATCTGGATGTCGTCTGAAGAGATGATGCCGGGTCGCCAGTACGCGATAAAGTTGGCAACAAGTTCCGCTTTGGCATGGATAAGCGAGCTGAAATACAAAGTTAACGTGAATACGCTTGAGCACGTTGCGGCAAAGACGCTTGAGTTGAATGATGTCGCCGTCTGCAATCTAAGCTTTGATCGTCGCTTGGCATGTGAGCCTTATTCAAAGTGCAAGGAAACCGGCGCTTTCATACTTATTGACCGCCACACCAACGAGACCGTCGGTGCCGGGATGATAGACTTTGCGTTGCGTCGCGCCAGGAACCTGACACGCCAGAAACTGACACTCGATAAGAAGGAACGCGCGAAGGCGATGGGCCAGACGCCCGCTTTGCTGTGGTTCACGGGGTTGTCTGGTTCTGGGAAGTCCACCGTTGCCAACATTGTCGAAGCAAAGCTACATGAAATGGGACGTCGGACATACATGCTTGATGGCGACAATGTGCGGCATGGCCTCAATCGAGACTTGGGTTTTACAGATGTGGACCGGGTCGAAAATATCCGTCGTATAGCAGAAGTCGCCAAATTGTTTGTAGACGCGGGTATGATTGTTCTTGTTTCCGCGATTTCACCGTTCAGGAGTGATAGAGATATGGCGCGGGCCCTAATGGGCGACGGAGAGTTTTTCGAAGTCCATATTGATGCATCGCTTGAAACGTGCGAAGCGCGGGATCCAAAAGGTCTGTATTCACGTGCCCGGGCAGGTGAGATTGCAAACTTTACGGGGATCGATTCTCCTTACGAAGCGCCGCTTAACCCGGAAATCCGAATTGATACGGATAGCCTCGATCCGGAAACAGCTGCCAACAAAATTATCGCGCTGTTACCCCGTTAACCCCAAGGCCGACCGATTACGCCAGCAAGATCTCTTAGTTTCTGAACTCGGTTTGCTGTCTTTGGATGGGTAGAAAACAGATTGTCCATCGAGCGCGCATGCAACGGATTTACAATAAACATATGAGCCGTTGCCGGGTTATCTTCGGCAACATCGTTGTCGATCGTTGATGCGCCTTGCTCAAGTTTTTTGAGGGCACTAGCAAGCCACATGGGGTTTCCGCAAATCTCTGCGCCGCCAGCATCCGCGCCGTATTCACGGGTTCTGGAAATTGCCATTTGGACCAGCATGGCTGCAATGGGTGCCAGAATCATGACGGCAATCGTCCCAATTATCCCAAGCGGATTGTTGCGATTGTTGCCGAAGAAAAGCGCAAAATTTGCCAGCATCGAAAGCGCGCCTGCAATCGTTGCCGTGATGGTCATGATCAGTGTGTCGCGATTTTTTACATGTGCGAGTTCATGCGCCATAACGCCGGCGATCTCTTCATGATTAAGGAGCTCGAGCAATCCGGTTGTCGCGGCCACCGCCGCATTCTCAGGATTTCGTCCCGTCGCAAAGGCGTTCGGTTGAGGGTTATCTATGATGTAAACTTTAGGCATAGGCAACGCGGCCCGTTGTGCCAGTTGCGCGACAATACCATAAAATCCGGGCGCGCTTTTAGCTGTGACCTCGCGTGCTTTGTACATGCGCAAGACGAGGCTGTCGGAATTCCAGTACGCAAAGACGTTCATACCAATCGCGATGACAAGCGCGATCATCATCCCGCCTTCGCCTGCCAGCATAAATCCCGCACCCATAAACAATGCGGTCATGCCTGCGAGGAGTATGCCTGTTTTCAAATTGTTCATGTTCGAACTTCCCTAGTGAAACCTTGTGGCCTCGACCATATTGAATTATCTCATTTGTAACCGTTTTCAATGTCTGCATGCAAAAATGAGAGAAAATTCATGAGTGAGGAAGCCCCCAATAAATCGGAAGATATAGCGCAATCACCCGTAGACCCGAATACGGTGAAAGAAAACGCCAGCGAGAGCAAATCAGCCGAGACTGGTGGTCCAAAGGGACCAGAACCAACACGATATGGCGATTGGGAAAAGAAGGGTCGGTGTATCGATTTTTAATCCTTTCTTTGCGATACCGATGATTTGCGGAGTCTCTGCCAGCCGATTATCATGTCTTGAGGGGTTACTAGGGGACGCACGCGCGCGCTATCGGCATGGGGATATTCTCAGGAATTTTTGGCGGTCTTTTCTCTTCAAAAGGATCGCGCAGAAAAAAGAAGCGCCGCCGTGGCGCTAAGCGCGCTGGGGGCGGGTTCCGCCCCAGTGACAGCGGGTCGGAAGGCACCGTTTTGGTCTCCAGCCTTTTTGGCAGCGGCGGTAAGGAAATTTCCGACTACATCGCGAACCTGCTCAGCACAGAAGGCTCATTTCAGACCTTGCGGTTGGAAAGAACCCTGAAACTCAACATGCGGCTTGGATTGCTGGAGCGACTTTTGGTCGCATCCGATGAAGGGAGCAACTGGATCAGAGATGAGCAGGCGGATCTGATGATCTGGGGCGAGATGGAAGATATGGGAACTGTCGCCCGGCTCCGGTTTCTCTCTTTTGGTGCGAGCGCAGACGGCCAACCTGGAACCTTTGGAATGGCCGATACGCTGGATCTTCCCGTGCCTATTCCTGACGGTGTTGGTGACATTGTTCGCGCGGCGACAATGGCGGCATTGCTCCCCGTCACGTCAGGATCAAAAAAAGAGCTCGCCGATCGTATGGGTGAGGTCATGGTTGGTGCGCAAGCGGCGATTGACGGGCTTGCGAAGTCGACACCTCTCGATACCAGAGTTACGGCGCTCAACGTTGTTGGCAATGCCTTTGCAACGGCGGTTCGATTTGGGAATAAACGCGCCCTCAAAGGGGCCGTTAAAATTTATCAAGCAGCCGACGCTTTGGTTGAAGCAAAGCAATCACCGCTGATGTGGGCGCTTATTCAAACGCACCTGGGGGCAATACTGGAAGCCGATGCGCGACTGCGAAAAGACCCGGTCGCGCTAGAGGCAGCCATTGCCAGATACAAAGCTGTCACGGACTCGCTTGGGCGTGACGAGCATGGGTTTGACTGGGCATTGGCACATGTCCGGCGTGCAATGGCGCTTTACAAACTGGCTGGCATGGTGCCGGAGAAATCGACGGAATGCCTGAAGACAGCGGCGAGTGCATTCGAAGAAGCGCTAACGGTTTACGATAAATCTCAAATGCCGCTTCGTTGGGCGGAGGTGATGAACCATTATGGTGTTGTACAGATGGCACTCGGCGGCCATGGAAACGCGGAGCCTATTCTTCAGCAATCGATCTCGACATTCCGGAAAGTCCTCGAAATTCGTCGGCGGGATGTTGCGCCGTTGCTGTGGGCGCAGACATCGAACAACTTAGGTGCGGCTTGTTTCGCTTTGGCGAAGCGCACGAACGAAGATTATTTATTGCAAGAAGCGGCAGTGTGTTTTCAAGGTGCAATTCAAGTGTATCGGCGCACGCGTGGTCAGAAGAAGCGGGCACAGGTCATCGCACAGAATCTGATGCGTGTTGAACAGATGCTGAACGAGGACGAAGACGCCGCTTAGAAAAAATTGAGGCCCCAACAGGGGCCTCAAAATCTTCAACCTTAAAAGGTGAACTTAGCTCTGTCTGTTCTGTCGATTTTCAACCAGATCATCGACGACAGCAGGTTCAGCAAGCGTTGACGTATCGCCCAGATTTGAAAAATCATCTTCAGCGATTTTCCGCAAGATGCGTCGCATGATTTTGCCAGAACGGGTTTTCGGCAGGCCCGGTGCCCATTGCAACCAGTCCGGTGACGCAATGGGACCAATTTCCTTGCGGACCCAGGTCACAAGCTCTTTCTTTAATTCATCGCTAGGCGCCTCACCGGCATTCAGTGTGACATAGGCATAAATACCCTGTCCCTTGATGTCGTGGGGTGCGCCAACAACGGCGGCTTCGGCAACCTTGGGATGGGCCACCAGCGCACTCTCAACCTCGGCCGTTCCCATCCGGTGTCCGGATACGTTGATCACGTCATCAACCCGACCAGTGATCCAGTAATACCCATCTTCATCGCGGCGACAGCCGTCGCCCGTGAAGTACTTGCCGTGGTAGGTTGAGAAATAGGTCAGCTCAAACCGTTCATGATCGCCATAGACGGATCGCATCTGGCCAGGCCAGCTGTCGGTGAGACATAGGTTGCCTTCGGTCGCGCCCTCAAGCACGTTGCCGTCACCATCGACAAGTTGCGGCTGCACGCCAAAGAACGGCTTGGTTGCCGAGCCTGGTTTCAGATCAATCGCACCTGGAAGGGGTGTGATCAGAATGCCACCGGTTTCGGTTTGCCACCAGGTATCGACGATCGGACAACGGCCATCGCCGACGACGTTGTAATACCATTCCCAGGCTTCGGGGTTGATCGGCTCGCCAACCGAACCCAGCAGACGCAGGGACTTTCTGGATGTACGTTTAACCGGCTCTTCGCCTTCGCGCATCAGTGCGCGAATGGCAGTTGGAGCGGTATAGAAAATGTTCACGTTGTGCTTGTCACAAACATCCCAGAACCGTGAGATGGACGGATAGTTTGGAACGCCTTCGAACATCAGTGTTGTCGCGCCGTTCGCGAGCGGCCCATAGACGATGTAGCTATGACCCGTAACCCAGCCCACATCAGCAGTACACCAATACACATCCCCGTCCTTGTAATCGAAGATGTACTCATGGGTCATGGATGCGTAAACCATGTAGCCACCCGTGGTGTGCAGAACACCTTTCGGTGCCCCCGTTGAGCCTGACGTGTAGAGGATGAACATCGGGTCTTCGGCATTCATTTCTTCGGGAGGGCAGTCCGGCGATGCCGCCGCGCAGATATCCTCGTACCAGACATCACGACCATCTTGCATGTTGACGTCGCCGCCTGTGCGATTGACGACGATCACCGTCTCGACGCTTGGGCAGTCTTTCACGGCTTCGTCTGTATTGGCTTTAAGCGGGATTTTCTTTCCGCCGCGGATGCCTTCATCAGCTGTGATGACGCAGTTTGAATCACAGCCGATAATTCGTGCAGACAGGCTGTCAGGCGAGAACCCTCCAAACACGATCGAATGCACAGCACCGATGCGTGTACACGCCAGCATCGCTACCGCAGCTTCAACAACCATGGGCATATACAGGGTGACACGATCACCTTTCTTGATGCCACGCTCTTTCATCGCGTTCGACAGTCGGCATACGCGCTCATGGAGATCGCGGTAGGTTACATGTTCAGAATCTGCAGGATCGTCGCCTTCCCAAATGATCGCTGTCTGATCGCCACGGGTTTCAAGGTGACGGTCAAGGCAGTTTGCCGACGCGTTGAGTGTGCCGTCATAGAACCATTTGATGGATACGCCTGGTGTTTTGAAATTGACGTCACGGACCTTTGTGTATGGCTTGATCCAATCGATGCGCTTCCCGTGTTCTGCCCAGAAAGCTTCAGAATCGCCAATAGATGCGCTGTACATTTCCTCGTACTTCGCCTTGTCGATATGGGCGTTTTTGGCAAATTCGGCTGTCACCGGATATACGTGTGCTTCACTCATCTGGACTCTCCCTAACGGCTGATTTTTTCTTATCGATAACGTGGATTTCCCACTTTGACTCCGATTATCGACAATCTGCGAGAGATGCCAAGGGGTTACCGATGATTTTAACGCTTTAAGAAGTGTGCGCGGACACGTAAACGCTGCCATCGCGGACGGACGCGGGCAGGGGCGTCAGGTGATCGCCTTCGCAGGGGCCGGATATGCAGTGGCCATCATGGATTTGGAAAAGCGCACCATGGGTTGAACATATGATGTGCGTGCGTTCGACATTCAGAAACTGACCGGGCTGAAAATCCAGCGGCGCGCCAATGTGGGGGCAGCTGTTTTCATAAACAAAAGCCTCATCACCCTGCCTGACGGCAAGCACAGCCATGCGGTTGTCTTCAAATTCCGCGATGAAACCGGCAGAGCCACCCTCATCAATCTCATCCAAGGCGCAGAGGCGAATTTCGCTCACGCGTCGACCCCACCCATTTTGCAAATGATCTTCCATGATTTGGCATCAATCGGCACAATGGATAAACGCGACTGCTTCATCAATGCGAGTTCGGATAGTCGCTCGTCAGCCTTGATATCTGCCAGCGACACCGGGTTCGGAACGGGCATCAGAGCTTTGAAGTCGACCATGCCAAACCGGCCTTTTGGATCTGTGTGATCCGGATAATAGTCCGACGCGACCTCGACGATACCGACGATGCTTTTTTCTTTCACAGAATGATAAAAGAATGCTCGGTCACCGATTTCCATAGCCTTCATATTGTTGGTGGCCTGATAGTTTCTGACACCATCCCAGGGCTCGACGCCGACACGAACCTGATCATCCCACGACCATGACCCAGGCTCGGATTTGATCAACCAGTACTTCATGGCAACACCTCTTTGGCTCAGTCAGCAGGGAACACTTTTTTCCAGGCGCGGATATCGACGCGTTCAAAAAGACCGGCTTTCGCGTACGGGTCTCCCGCTGCCCACGCTTCGGCTTCGTCGCGATCCGCAAACGACATAATCAATGTCGAGCCATTCATCCCCTCACCGTCATCTGTGAGCATGGGACCCGCAGCGACAATTTTGTCTGCGCTCGCCTTTAAGTACTCGACATGGGCCGGACGATTTTCAGCGCGCACATGTCCGTGGTCTGGTTTGTCGAGACAGTAAATTACAAAATGCATGGGAGAATCCTCAATCTTAAGTTTATCACGTTTTATGTATATTCGGTTCGGAGCGGGCGCTCCATCAAGTCCGAGATGGCGACATCAATATTTTTGTTTTCATGGATGATGGCGTGGACGCTGGCCGAAATTGGCATTTCGACATTGTGTTTGTCGGCGAGCTCTTTAACGGACGTCGAGCTTGCAACACCTTCCGTCACGGCAACCCGGGACGCCAGAATTTCAGCGACAGATTTACCCTGGCCCAACGCGTGACCAAATGAAAAGTTTCGAGACTGCATGGCATTGCAGGTCAAAACCAGATCGCCCAGTCCCGCTAACCCCATCATGGTTTCGGTGGACGCTCCTTTGACATGACCAAGGCGCATCAGCTCTGCCAGGCCACGTGTGATCAATGCCGCGCGCGCGTTATCACCGAGTCCGCGCCCTTCAACAATCCCGCAAGCAATCGCCAGCACGTTCTTAACCGCACCGCCGATCTCGGCGCCAATGATGTCATCTGACTGGTATATTCGAAACATCGGGCTTGCGAGGGATTTGACGAGCTTTGCGCCCAATGCATCGTCAGCGCATGCCAGTGTCAGGGCAACGGGTAAGCCGCGCGCCACTTCGGCGGCAAATGATGGTCCGGAAATCGCCGCCATCGCGCGACCGGGCATTGTCTCCTCAATGATCTCACTCATCAGGGCGAGCGAGCCTTGCTCAATTCCCTTCGCCGCGAGCACGATCGGGACATGTTCAGGTGTCACGTCTGCCAAGGCTTTGGCGGTTGCCCGGAGGAATTGCGCTGGTACCACAAGTAACAATGCATCGGCGTCCTGAACGGCGTCGGCAAGATCATCCGTCGCGGTGATGTCACGACTTAAGGATACATTGGGCAGGAAAACCGGATTGCCCTGGCCGGCGTTTATCGCCGCAACGATCTCCGGTTCGCGTGCGTACAGCTTTGTTACGCGTTCCGCCCGGCACGCCGCTGTTGCCAGTGCGGTTCCCCATGCGCCGCCGCCAATCACTGTTATATTTTTCATGTAATGACTTTAAGTGATGGTGCGGAGGCTGTCACCTGTAGAGGAAAGCTCCCGCCAAAAACCTGCTCGCTGTTTCAATTCAAGAAGCGATGCGAAGATCAAAGAGATCGTTGTCGTAAATTTTATTTAGACGGCCCTGGAAGTCGCGGACGATTCTGTCGAGATGGTCGGCTAATTTTAAGGCCCTTTCGTCATCTCCGGCTTGTGCACGGTAGGCCTGGGCTTCTTCCTCAATCTCGTCGATCATCAATTGAAAGTTAGCAACGTCTTCAACAAAGTTATTGGTTTTGTGCCGATCAAAATCCTGGCGTCTGAGTTCCCAATTTGCGAGCAAGTTCATAGCGCGCCATTTCTGTGGATGCTTGCTTTTGCCGATCAGCAATTTAGATTGCTTCTCGACAAGCGGAATGGATTCTTTAGCCGCGTCGGTATCACCACTGCCCTGGTGTGCGACAGCGAGCAGCCAATAGATTTCCCCCCGAAATTCATCCCAGGTATTGCTCTCGGGCTTAAGCGGCTCGCCTTCGTCAATATACTCAAGCGCCTTGTTATGGTAATCAATGGCTTGTGACCAGTCTTTCTGCGTGCTCGAAATCTTGCCCAACAAATGCAGACACGAGACCTTGAGCGTCAGCATACTCGTGAGCATCTTGTTTTGTTTTTCTGGCTCAATGGCGTCAATATCCACTTTATCGACAAGCGCACGCTGCTGTTTGCATTTCTTTTCTGCACTATCGAAATCTTTCTCTTTATAGCTTTTGTTGGCGTCCTTTGTTTTCTTCAACGCGGCCAGCGCAAAGATTGCGGGTTTGAGGTTGGTCGGGATGTTCCGCGTGGTTTTGGTTTCGATGGGTGTGGTTTTGGTTTGTTGAACGCATCCGGTCGCCAAAACGGATAGGCCAAAAAGAACGAGCATTAAAGAGAGTGAAGGCGTTTTCATATTCAAATTTTATGTCGCCCCGCACCTGATTGTCACGTGCAATTATCGTTTTAGTAGAGTGGATTCGCCTTCAGGCCTTTACCCCTGCGTAGGCAGCGGACGGGGCATTCGGATCAAGTGGCCAGCGCGGGCGCGCCTTGAAATCCAGGGGGTCGCGATAGCCGAGGCGGAACCGCTCAAGCCCAGCCCAGGCAATCATGGCGCCATTGTCGGTACAGAGTGCTGGCGCCGGTTTGATCATTTCCATGCCGGCCTCCCGGGCAAGTTCATCAAGCGCCGAGCCAATCGCCTGATTGGCGGCGACGCCTCCGGCGACGACGAGGTGTTTGATGCCTGGATGAATGTCCCGGGCCATGTCGATGGCGTTGCGGGTTCTGGTCACCAGGGTTTCCGCGACGGCCAATTGAAACGATGCGGCAAGATCGCGGACCGCATGCTCATCCAATGGCCCGTCCAGGGTTTCAATCGCGCGGCGGACGCTGGTCTTGAGGCCTGAGAACGAGAAATCACATCCCGGACGCCCTTTCATCGGGCGCGGCAACTTAAATCGTCTGCCGTCGCCGCCTGCGGCGGCTTTTTCGACAAGGGGGCCGCCGGGATATCCGAGCCCGAGCATCTTGGCGGTCTTATCAAACGCTTCGCCTGCGGCGTCATCAATGGTGGTGCCGAGACGTTTATACTGACCCACGCCCTCGCAGATCAAAAGCTGACAGTGTCCACCCGAGACAAGAAGCAATAGATATGGAAACGGGACATCGTCGCTCAACCGCACGGTCAATGCGTGCCCTTCAAGATGATTGACGGCGACGAACGGTTTGTCATTTGCCAGCGCGATCATTTTTGCCGACATCGCGCCGACCAGAACGCCCCCGATCAGGCCCGGGCCTGTCGTCGCCGCAACACAGTCCAGATCCTTGAACGATATGCCTGCCTGTTGCATGGCTTGGGCAATAACTTCATCTGCGTGTTCAAGATGTGAGCGGGCGGCGATTTCTGGCACGACACCGCCGTATGGTCGATGTTCTTCTATCTGTGACAACACGATATTCGAGTGAATCACCCGCGCATCATCGACGACGGCGGCGGCCGTTTCATCGCAACTGGTTTCAATGCCCAAAACAATCATGCAAAGCCCTTTCGCTTTCACGTTCGGGACTTTACTCTTGCGACAAACCGACGCCAAGGGCGTCCAATGAAGCCGCAAGAAAATTAAGGTTCACATGTCAGAGCATCCTCAACCCCTCGTGATAGGTACGCGCTCGAGCCCGCTGGCGATGGTGCAGACAGAAACCGCCGCGGGTCTGCTGCGCGTGGCGCATCCCGAGTTGGATGGACACCTGCGCATTGATGCGGTGAAGACAACCGGGGATATCGTGCTCGACCGACCGCTCTTGGAAATTGGCGGTAAAGGCTTGTTCACAAAAGAACTGGACCGTGCGTTGATGGACCGGCGGATCGACATCGCTGTGCATTCCATGAAGGACCTTGAGACATGGCTTCCGGAAGGGATGGCGATTGGGTGTGTTTTGCCGCGGGCCGACCCGCGCGACGCATTCATCAGTCTGACCGTGCCACGGCTTGAGGATCTGGCCCAGGGGGCCCGGGTTGGTACGGCATCACTGCGCCGCAAAGCGATCCTGTTGAACAAGCGCCCTGATCTCGATGTTGATATTATCCGGGGCAATGTACAAACGCGGCTGGGGAAGCTGGCGGCGGGTGATTTTGATGCAACATTCCTGGCGCTGGCGGGCCTGGACCGTCTGGGTCAGCGCGACGTTGCCACAGAAATCCTGTCACCAGAGAATTTTTTGCCTGCCTGCGCACAAGGCGCGATCGGCATCACGTGCCGGGCTGATGATACACGCACGCTGGCGTATCTGCGCGTGCTTGATGACCTTCGGACCCGCCAAGCGGTGATGTGTGAGCGGGCGATGCTTGATGCGCTGGACGGCTCTTGCCACACGCCCATTGCGGGTCTCGCCGAAATTGACGGAGACAAAATTCGGCTCAGGGGATTGGTTGCGCGCCCGGATGGCTCGGAAGTTTTGGAAACTGACGTCGAAGGCGCTGTGAGCGATGCAGAGGCCCTGGGACACGACGCTGGCCTTGAGTTGAAACAACGCGCGGGCCCAGGTTTTTTTGACGGAAGCACGTGATGCCCAATCTGATCATCACACGTCCCAAGGAAGACGCCGCCCCGTTGGCGTCCGCGCTGGCGTCGATGGGTGTTGAGACAATGATCGCCCCTTTAATGGCCATCGAGATCAAATCTGGCCCGGCGCTCGACCTTTCAGGCGTTCAGGCACTGTTGTTCACCAGTGCTAATGGTGTGCGGGCGTTTGCCGCAAGATCATCTGTGCGCGATTTGCCAGCCTATGTGGTCGGCAATGCAACGGCGCGCGTATCAAAAGACTTAAACTTCACCAATATCATGTCCGCAAACGGCGATGTTGATGATTTGGCTGCGTTGGTCCGAAGTGCCTGCACGCCGGCGGATGGGGACCTGTTTCATGCCTGCGCTTCGGTGGTTGCGGGAGATTTGTCCGGTGCATTGGCTGAAGATGGCTTTCGTGTGGCTCGGCACATTCTATATGAGGCAAAAGCCGCCACGGCGTTGCCGGATGAGATAATCTCAGCTATCCGCAACAAGAATACCGACGGGGTTATTGTGTATTCGCCGAGAACAGCACATATTCTTGATGCTTTGCTTGAGGATGCGGATTTGTCTGAAGCCGCGAGCGAAATGAAGCTTTTTGCGTTAAGCCAGAACGTGAATACGGCGTCGACCGGCAAATGGCATGAACGAATAATTGCGGCACATCCTTGTCAGGAGTCCTTGCTGGAAGCGGTTCGGACTTGTTACTACTGATAGGCCGCACGTGCGGATAACTGAGAGGGAAGACGGATGGCCGAACCTTCGGACCCGGTGAAAAAACCGGATGCTAAATCTGCAAAAGCAGAGACAAAGACCAAAGCCGACAAAAATCCCGCGCCTGCAAAGGGCAGCGAGACGAAAAAACCTGCCGATACGTCGGCGTCGGCAAAGTCGAGCTCGGTGCCAAGTGGTGGTAGTACCAAGCCATCGGCAGCTGCTGCGGCGCCGAATAAGAAATCAGGCGGCGGCCGCGGGCTTCTCACATTTATTATTATCATTATTCTTGTCGGCGGGGGCGCGTATACGACGCGCGATGTGTGGCTGCCGGAAGTTCAATCGCATCTACCTGCATTTTTGAGCGGACAGGATAAGCCATCGAGCGAAACGGTTTCTGCCGTTGATGCATTGGCGAGCCGGGTCGCGACGCTTGAAAGCTCACTCGCGGCTGCGGGCGATGACCCATCCATGACGGCGTTAAAGCAGGAAAGCGCTCGTGCGCAATCCGAGTTGAAAAAAGCCCTTACACGTATTGATGATCTCGAGCGACGTCTGGCCGAAGTGCGCGCACTGGCAAGTGCCGTCACGTCAAGCACAGGTGGCGATATTGATCTCGGGCCTGTGCTTTCGCGCATTGATGAGCTCGAGCAAAGGGATCAATCCAGAAACAGCGAAGTCGCATCATTAAATCAGAAACTTCAAAATATTGAAGCCAGCAGTTCGGGCGGTGCATCAGGGCAGGGTGTTGTGTTGGCGGTTGCGCAACTTCGTGACGCAGCGACGTCCGGGCGACCTTATGCGGCACAGTTGTTTGCCCTTCAATCTATTGGTAGCAATAGCCCGGAGGTGATCGCTGCAGCAAGCCAGCTCACGGCGGATGCGGACCGTGGATTGCCCACGGTTGACGACCTTCAATCTGATTTCTCATCGATTGCCGGTGATATTGTCTCATTGGCCCGCGTCTCGGGCGGAGACTGGCTGGATCAGGCAACCGGTAAAATTGCGGCATTGGTCGCGTTGCGTCGCACCGATGGATCATCGGGTGATCCGGTCGAAGATGCAGTTGCAAATATCGAAGGCCACCTAAAGGACCGTGATGTCGTGGCTGCTGTGAAAACAGCAGAAGCGCTCTCCGAACTTTTGCAGGGTGAGGCCGCCAGCATGCTGGAGCCATGGCTTTTGAATGCACGATCACGTGCAACCGCTGAGCGGGCGCTTGATGCCATGCATGCGGCTGCGTTGGCGGCGCTTTAATGATGATGATCAGGAAGGATATATAAGCCATGTGGCGATGGATTTTCTTTCTCATCGGACTTTGCGTTGCTGTATTGGCGGCGGTTTGGTTGGTCCAGAACCCGGGCGACGTCACGCTTGAGTGGCAAGGATGGCGACTTGATACGTCAATCGGCATTCTGGCGCTGGGGATTTTACTGTTCGCTGCGATTGTTGCAGGCCTTTACCGGTTCTGGCGATTTTTGCGACGTGCGCCGGGGCAAATTGGCGCTTCGCTTAAGGCACGCAAGCAGCGCAAGGGCTACACCGCGCTCAGTAGTGGCATGGTTGCTGTTGCAGCTGGGGATGCTGACGAAGCACGACGAAACGCGCGCCGCGCCGAAGCATTGCTCACCAATTCTGCACCGCTGACGAGATTACTATCAGCACAGTCGGCACAGCTGGATGGTGACGATAAGGCGGCGGAACGATTTTTCACGGAAATGTTGAACGACCCAGAAACCAAGTTTTTAGGTTTGCGGGGCCTTTTGACACAGGCTGTTAAGGCCGGAAACCGCGGACGCGCTTTGGAACTCGCCCATGCGGCGCACGCCATGCAGCCAAAAAGCGAATGGGTCGCGTCAACATTGTTTGAACTGCAGTCGTCCAGTCAGGCCTGGTTGAGTGCTGACCAAACCACTGATGACATGGTGCGCAGAAAGCTGATTGAAAAACCGGAGGCCGAACGCCGCCGCGCTGTGATCGCACTTGAGCTTGCGCGTGAAGCAGAAGCTGCAAATGACAGCGCAACCGCCTTGAAGCAACTTCGCAAGGCCTGTGACACTGCACCTGATTTGATGCCGGCCGTTGTATCCTTGGCGCGCCGACATATCGCAGACAATAATCACCGCAAAGCGGCTGGTCTGATTGAGAAAACCTGGGCGACGTCGCCGCATCCAGATTTGCTGCAGCCTTACTGGGATGCCAAAAAAGCTGAGACGGGGCTGGTGCAGGTCAAAGCAAGCGAAGCGTTGGCGCAAAAGAACCCGGATCATATTGAAAGTCATATCGCGCTTGCACGTGCTGCGTTGGCAGCGGAATTGTGGGGTGAGGCCAGAAAGCATCTCGAAGCCGTGGGTGCTGGCAACGGTCTTGAGCCGCCCGCGCGCGTTTGCAGAATGATGGCCGAACTTGAAGAAAGTGAAAACGGCGACCTTGCCAAGGCGCGTGAATGGCTTGTCCGCGCGGGGACTGCGGAGGATGACCCGAGATGGGTGTGCGGGTCATGTGGTAACACGGTTGCGGTATGGACCGCGCATTGCGGCAATTGCCAGGAGTTCGATAGCTACGCCTGGGGCGTGCCGCCACACAAATCCGGTCTTGTTGCTTCGGAAACAAAGGCGATTGCGGTTTCTGCAGATTCAAACGATGTCACCGTGATTGCAAGCCAGCCTGGGGAGGCCGCAAAAGCGTCGTGAGCAGCGGTCCGTCCCGTCCCGTTCGAACCTATAAAGAGTTCATGGCTCATGAAGGTCTTTCGAGCCAGCTCCGTGACGTTGCCAGATCGTCAGTCATTGCCGGGTTGTCGCTTACACGCAATCCTTCGAGCCAAAAAAATTGGTTGAGGTTCCCTTATTATCATCATGTCTTTGATGATGAGCGTGAAGGCTTTGCCCGTCAGGTAAAGTATTTCAAGAACGTTGCCGATATCATCAGTATCGATCAGGCCATCGAGCTTCTCGAGGATGATACGCCCTACAGCGGCCGGTATATCTGCCTGACTTTTGATGATGGATTTAAAAACTGGATCGAAAATGCGGTGCCGATACTCGTCGATGAGAATGCCGTTGCGGCTTTTTTCGTCGCAGCAGGATATATCGGCAGTGATGTGCAGGCGGACCGGAAAAAACTCCTCGCATTTTATGACGACGGCTTGCGGTTGATGGAATTCCTCAGCTGGGAAGATTGCCGTGCGATGGTTGAAGCGGGGATGACCGTTGGATCGCACAGTGTCGATCATGTTCACCTGATGGACTTGTCAGATGCGGAGGCCGAAGACGAACTTCGGAAATCCAAAGACATGATTGAGAAAAATACCGGCGCATCATCGCATCATTTTTGTTGCCCGTTTGGGCGCGCTGGAATCGACTATGATCCGGGACGTCACCCGGATATGGCCAAGCGGGTGGGGTACAAATCGTTCCTGACGGGCCATCGGGGGAACAACCCTGTGGGCACGTCTGTGTTTGATGTGAAGCGAGATCATTTCCTTGCGAACTGGGGCGATTATCAACTGCGCTATTTTCTCGGGGCATTCTGATCATGTCAGGTAAAGGTCAATTGCGTCCGGCGTCCATCGATGATGCATCTGCTATTTCGGCGTTCCTGATTTCATTGGGGCTAGTCATGCCTGCCGGTGAAGAGGCGACGCGCGCGCATTGGCAGGGACTTTGGGAGAACAATCCAGCACTCGCACATCACAAAAAACCTGCGCTCGGCTGGGTGCTTGAAGATGATGGTGCGATCAAAGGCTTCTTTGGCAATATTCCTCAAGTGTCCTGGATGGGCGAAACACCCGTCACCGTTTCGAGTGCCCGGGCCTGGGCAGTAGATCCGGAGTATCGTACAGAGACGCCGCGACTATGTGCTGCGTTTTTTGAACAACCCGATGTCGACCTTGTGCTGATTTCATCGGCCAACCCGCCCGCTGGCAAACGCTGCCTGGCTTTTGGCGGCGCGAAAATGCCACAGCCCGAGTATGACAATATTCTCTATTGGGTGGTTAACGCGTCTGGATTTTTGTCTGCGGCTTTCCGGAAAAAGGGCAGGGGATCATTTGCGGCATCCATGCTTGGCCTGCTCGGATCTGTGCCGCTTGATTTCAATATTAACATCAAAGGGCGACGGCCTTATGGCGGTCTTGATCATCTGACCCCGGTTTCACTAGATGGTGTTGATGCCGCGTTCGATGATTTATGGCACCGCAAGCGCGCGCAAATGCCGGACACTTTGCTGGCGAGCCGGGACGCAGAGACCCTGAAATGGTATTTTGGCCTTGGCGCTGGCCGCGACAATGTGCGGTTCTTGCGTTACGATAAGGACGGTGCGCTTAAAGGATATGCCGTTCTTGTGCGTGAGGATGCCCCCGCGATTGGCCTCAAACGTCTGAAGGTCGCAGATATCTTCGCGGACAATGATGATCCGGATGTATTGCAGGCCTTACTGGCGGGTGCATATGATTATGCCCGTGCGCGACAGTGTCACGTGCTCGAGCTGATCGGTCTGCCAAAGGGTGCGCGCGAGGTTGCACAAAAAAGTAAGCCTTTTTCACGCCCCATGGCGACGTTCCCATTTTTCTACAAGACGCTGAACGCGGGGCTTGAGGAAAAACTTTCAGATGCCAGCGCATGGTACGTGACAGCTTATGATGGCGATACATCGTTGATCTAGAACATGCGGAAAGGATGACGATATGAAAGACGTGAAGATCATCGTGACCGGCGGCACCATCGACAAAGTCCATGACACCTATACTGAAGGTTTGGCTTTTGCAAAAGATGGCACAACGCAAATTCCCAAAATCCTATTTGAAAGCCGATGCTACTTCGCCAACATCCAGTTGTTGATGTTAAAGGACAGTCTATATTTCGACGATACGGACCGCGATGCCATCGTTAGCGCCGTTAAGGCCGCGCGCGAGGAGGCAATTGTCGTGACCCATGGCACGGGAACGATGGGCGAAAGTGCGCGTTGGCTGGCATCGCGTACGACCGGAAAGACGGTCGTCTTCACAGGTGCCATGCGACCGCATTCACTGAGCGCGTCTGACGGGCCGTTTAATCTTGGTGGCGCCATGATTGCTGCGCAAACGCTCCCGCACGGGGTTTATGGGGTCATGAACGGTCGCGTCTTTGAAGCGGCGGACCTGAATAAAAATACCGAACAGGGCCGCTTTGATATCTGACGCATGGGTGTACCAGTCGTGAAATCGCACCAACGATCAGGCGCACGCCCGACCGTTGGTGCGGTATTCATTTTAGTTGCAGGATTTCAAACCGTGGAGGCCGAGGGAAATATCCTTGATGGCAATGTCATAAACGCCAAGGCCGAAATCAATATCTTTGAAATTGAGACCTGACCGGAACTTTGAAAATGCGAGATCAAGGTCAGACATATTGAGCCCGCCGATATGGACATGAGGCTCGAGATGATGAATTTCTTTCTCAATATCATGGACGACTTTGTGCAGAACTTTCTCGATCGCCCGACGCATTTCGGCTTTGATCTTGTCGACATGCATGAGGTGCTCGAGCTTCTTCACTTCTTTCTTCCATTCTTTGAGAAGGTGATTGATCGTGAAGCGCATTTTAAGCGGACCGATATGAATATGGATATGCTTCTTCATCTCGTGTTCTAGCTTATGGATTTGCCTTTCCAGCGCATGAATAGCGCGCGCGATGTCATCCATCGGGCGTTTGATCGTGATAATGGGGCGCATGGAAACGGATAATTCAGTCTCCATAATTTCGTTCAGGACATTGATGACTTTTGCAGTATCGACAACAACAGTGTTGGCAGTCTGAACCGGTATTTTGAACGCGTCATAGACATCAGTGATCGCTTTTTCGCCGGACTGAATACACGTGGCTTTCTTGATCGTGTCGGCGATGTGACACGCCTCAATGTAATCCTTGGTCAGCGTAACAGCCTTCAGGTGTGCGTTGGACGCGCCTTTCTCAAACTGCGCGATTTTTGGCAGAACTTTTGTATCCAGCTCATTTTCTATCTCGTGAAGTTTTGCTTTGGTCACGAGGCCGTTGGTGACCTTGTAGACGGGGCCGAGGACATCTTTGTGAGAAATCTCCGCCGCGCGGGCTGTTTTCTCCAAGCCAGATTGAAGGCTCGGCGCCAATTCAAAAAGGGGTGCGATAAGGCTCAGGATTTTGTGGATTTTTTGGGCAGTCTTGTCGGCTTCGCCGATGTCATCATTCATCACGATGATGTCATCAATCTCGGTCCGAATATGTGTAACATTCTTATGCAGGCGGACATTTTGATTGTACAGCGACAACCATGCATGGGTGTCGTTTTGCAGCAATGCCGTGCCATGCGTACATGCTGCGGTTTCCGCTTTGGCCGGAGCCGCGACGACAGCCAAAAATAGAAATGCTGCTGATATCGCCAAGAAATTGTATCGAGTCATTGTTGCCCCCTGTTTGATATGCCTTCAGCGTAGATGTATTGGTGATAGTCGTCGACAATATTATGTCGTGTACCAAAGCGGGTCCGGCGGAAGCGGCGGCTTACGCATGGCGCCCGCCTATCCAAAGTAAGGGGTGGGTGCTATCTCTCGCCTGAAGGGTCAGGTTATGATGCAATGGCGTCTGCTAGAAAGTTGAACCTGTGACGAAACAGGCTGCTCGACAAGCACTCCTGACTTTGTGGCAAAACTTAAGGGTCAAATGAACTCAATTTGCTTGGCGCTTTCGAGCCAGACAATTTGTTGCATCGCAACTGGATTATTTCGTGGACTGCCTATTGGCGAAGGCCAAAATCAGTAGTGACGCTGCAATAAACACCAACGCCAATGGGGATTTTAGCAAGAACAACGGATCACTGCCGGACGCTGAAAAACCGCCGCGGATATACTCTTCCAAGCGTGGCGACAGCAAAAACCCAATGACGAACGGCAAAATTGAGACATCCAGACGCTTAAGCGCATAGCCAATGAAGCCAAAGAACATTACGATCCAAATCGCAATAAAACCACCATCTTGCGCGTAGACGGCCGTCAATGTGATGAGCAACACGATGGGCAACATGATCGACTTCGGCACCCGCACTAGGATTCCAAGGGACCGCAGAAACATGCCGCCGACAGTCCAGTTAAAGATATTAGCGAGCACCATCAACGAGAACATCGCAAAGGCAACGACCAAATCTTTATTGATGATCGTGCCGTAGTCTTCGATCACTTTGATCTCGGTGAACCTAAACACCTGCGGACCCAGCGTGAAATCACCGACGGACTCGACGGCCAGAATGATGAATACAGCTGCAAAGTTGCCAGGAATACCGAGACTCATCACTGGGATCAGGTTGGAACCGGAAACGGCCGAGTTCGCAGCCTCTGTCGCGGCGACGCCTTCAGGAATGCCGGTGCCAAATTTCTCGGGCGTTTTCGAGAACCGCTTCGCTGTATCGTAGCCGAGCGTGGCGGCCAAGGTCGTACCGATCCCGGGCAACGCACCGATAAGGGTACCGATCAATGCGGAAATGCCGATCCGGGGCAGAAGCATGCGTTTTTCTTTCCACGCGAATGAATTGTCACCGAGAGGTGCCATAGCGGCCACTTGAATTTTCTTCATGCGGTCGCGTGCGGCGTCTTCGATGCCGATAAAAACTTCTCCGACAATCAGCACTCCAAGAATGGCGGAAGAAATTGGCAGCCCGTTACCAAGCTCGGGGATGCCCATGGTCAAGCGAGGCCCATTTCCCGATAGGGTTGAGCCGATCAGCGCGAACAGCATCCCTAAAACACCGACCATAAAGCCCTTCATCGGAGATGAGCCGGAAACAGCTGCCATGAACGACAGCGATAGAATAATCAGCGCACCTTTCTCGGGCAGGTCCAAAATCGCCTCAATCATCACCGCGAGCACAGGGGCAGCGATAAATAGCACCATGTCACTAATGGTATCACCACAGACAGAGCTAAAGTGTGCGACTTTCAGCGCCTTTGGGCCCTGCCCGTTTTTGGTCATTGGATGCCCGTCTAATGTGGTCAGATAAGCATCCGGTGTGCCGGGCGTATTGAACAAAATAGCGGGCACGGCCCCGCCGACCGTCGCCCCCTTCATAATACCGATCAAGAATCCCAAGATAGGTAACAATGCATCGTTGCTGACACCGAACACCCAAATCAACACAGGCAACGACAGCGCCATCGCAAAAGGTCCATTCAGACCTGGCGTCGCACCGACCGCAATGCCAACGATGAGGCCGACAAAAACCATTGCAACCGGCACCCAGTCAAACAAACCGTCTGCAGTGAAAAAGACGTCAGTAACACCGCGAATAATGTATTCAAGAACAAGTTCCATACGGACGGCGCGCCTTAATAATCAGCGTTGGGTGGAAGCAAAACGTTTTTCAGCAACAGATCAAAGATTAAAATCGCAACGGTCAGGGTAATCAAAACCGATACCACAGCTACCCAGCGAATTCGGCCTTCGGTCCAGGCAATAAGCGTGATCGTCATGACGAAGCCACCGACCACATAGCCGATAAACTTATAAGGCGCTGTATCCGTCAATGCGCGATATGACGATTCAAGCCATCCAACGCTGTTCAGTACAGCGACTGTCAGTGGACCTAGCCAATACATGATCGCAAGACTGACAGTCATCAGGGCAATGAAAATAAACAGAAATTTGAAATTATCGGACGTCAATTCACCAGTCGCAGGTGCGTTATTGCCCTGCCGGCTTCGGTAAAAGGACTGCACCAGATGCAGGACGCTGAGAACCAGCAATAAAAGCGCTAAGATAATTGGAAAAAATGCGTCGCCCGGTTCTTCGCGCCCGATAGCGTTGACGAAAAAAAAGCCGGTTGGAATGTCAGCTGGAAACCATACAAACAGGGCCAGCAATGCGCCGACAAAAACAACGACGCCGAATCCGATATCCCACGGATCCAGCGCCGAACGTTTTGACCTATGGTTCAATGGGAACCTATTGAACGAGTTTAACGAGTTCTTTGTTGGCAGCGAGGTTGGTTTCCAACTGCGCTTTCAACTCAGCACCTGACAAAAATAGCGGGCCAGGTGGATATTGCTTGGTCACAAACTTGGCCGTTTTTGATTCAGGGTTCTTTAAAACCATGTGCACGGCATCAGTAATGGCCTTAACCGCTTCCGGATTCATGCCTTTAGGGCCTGCAAGCAGGAACTGGAATCCAAGACCGGTGTCCATAACGCCTCGTTCAATGAGCGTTTGCGTATCAGGTGCCTGCACCAGACGTGTTGGCTCGGCTGAAGCTAAGATTACCAACTCACCTGCGGCGACGAGAGGGCGCTGTACACCACCGCCCCAACCGACGTTAGCATCTTGTGCGACCAAAGCATTGATAGCCGACTTGCCACCTTTGCCGCGTAGATGGTTTACGGTGATACCATAATGCCGGGCGACGACTTCTGCGCCCGCCTGCACCTGGTTGCCCCAGTTAGCCCAAACGATCTTGGTCCCGGACTTTGCCGCGTTGACCATATCGTCAAGGGTTTTCCACCCGCTATCAGCACGCGCCAAAATCGCCATTTGCGAACCAGCGGTCATGGTCAGATATGTGAAATCATCAATGTTGATGTTTTTCCCAGCTGGAAAATCGAATGTGGTATTGATCGCAAGGCCCAAAGTTTGGCCATCTGCAGGCGCATCTTTGAGCTGCGCGGCCATCACACGACCACCGCCACCTGCCTTGTTTTCGGGCACGATCCGCCAGCCTTTGAGGGCTTCGAGTTCTTCAGCCAACGCACGTGCTTGCGTGTCTGTACCGCCACCAGCACCGAAACCTATCCAAAACTTGATGGGACCTTTCGGTGCCCATTCAGCATGCGCAGGGCCAGCAAACAATGCCAGCGCTGCAATAACAAATATTAGCCTTTTCATGATCTCAACTCCTCTGTTGTGATTTTGTATTTGTTGTTTTCATTGTCGATTTTTTTTGCGAACCCGTCACGGCCCGAAGTCTTCAGTAATTTCGATTGGGCGATGGCCCGGAGGCAACTGATAGCGCTGAAACAAGAGCGGCGTGTCTTGAAACGAAAAATCTTTGATGTCCCAGATCAGACCCGTTGTTTTTTTCGGCAAAAACAATTGTTCACACGCATGGTCATCCAGACTATGGCAGCTGACGCTATGCTCCATTCTAATCGTCGGCAAATTGAACCGCTCTATCAGCATACGGTGCAAAGACGACCCGTGTAGATCTTCGATCGGGATGTCTAGATATTCTCGACCGTGTTCGTAAGAGAAATAAACACTCGAAAAAGCTGGTGGTTGTTGATCAAACCACACCAATCGATCAAGCCGAACAAGCCGGTCGCCGCCAAGGGCGGCGCGCCAAGGGCCGTCACTTTCATCAACGCTGACAAACAAGGTCCGAACGAATGGCAACATTGTCTTGCCGGTAGCTGGGTCTTTAAAACGATAGACAAAAACCTCATTTACCTGGGACTGATGGTCGGCGATAAAAGTGCCCGTTTTTCGATGCCGCACAATCATACCGGTCTCGGCGAGTTTGCTGAGCGCACGCTGAACTGTGCCGACACTTAACGGAAGATCGCGTGCCAGGTCCATTTCTGTCGGCACACGTTGGCCGGGCTTAAACCGGCCTGAGACGATACAATCTGCAAACGCATCCGCAAGCCGCACGTACTTTGGCTTATCCGCATCTGCTGCAAAGCCGTTCGCCGAAGCGATCAGTGCATCAATAGCGATTTGGGGCGCTGAAATCACATTTTTACCCTATAGTTTACGTCTATATACTCTATAGTATATGTGTTAAAGAATACGTCAATAAGCGAATTCCTGATTTCGGAGAGACCACCAGATGAAAATCACACTTCTCGGCACGGGCACACCTGCGCCGTCGCTAACGCGGCAAAGTTCCGGCTATTTGATCGAAATCGGTGACGACGTCATCGTAATGGACCACGGCCCGGGTGCTGCTCATCGATTGCTGGAAGCAGGGTGTCATCCAACCGAAGTAACGCACTGCTTCCTCAGCCACATGCATTATGACCATATCATGGACTACCCACGCCTGCTTCTGCAGCGATGGGATATGGGGGCTGGTAAGGTACCAGAACTGCAGGTCTACGGGCCGCAGCCCATTGCCGCCATCACGGAAAAGCTGATTGGCGAGGACGGTGCCTTTGGATTAGACATTGAATCTCGGGTCAGCCATCAAGCGAGCAAAGATGTCTATGAATCACGGGGAGGTGTTCTACCCCGGCAAAAACCAGCCCCGGTCATCCGCGAGGTCGTGCCCGGCGACATCATTGAAGGCAAAGGGTGGCGGGCTAAGGTCGGCGAGGCCGATCACTTTCAGCCGATCCTCGACTGTGTCGGTTATCGATTGGAGTCAGGCGCGGGCGTGTTGGTCTATTCCGGCGACAGCGGCGGCGTGCCCGACAGTATGGTTGAGCTCGCAAAAGACGCCGATATGCTGATCCACATGTGCCACTTCGCGACTGGAATGGAGCCAACGGCTGCGTATCGAAAAGCTAGCGGTAGCCATATGGATATCGCCGAGATAGCTGCGAAAGCGCACGTAAAAACCGTAGTGCTGACTCATTTCATACATTTGTTAGACAGCCCAGGCGTACTCGAACAATTAGTGACGGAGATGAAAACCGTCTTCGCGGGTAATATTGTTATCGGGCGAGATCTGATGACATTATCGCTCGATGTCAGCTATCCACATCGCATTGATTAAGGTGCCGCCGTTATGATCGAACATCGCGCTATTGTAGACGCTGAAAAATACGCTATTTCCGCTGGCCATGAATTGGCGACTCAAGCGGGTCTAGACGTCTTGGACAACGGCGGTAATGCCGTTGATGCAGGGGTCGCGGCCGGCATTGCGCTCGGCGTGCTCCATAGTGACTTGGTCAACTTTGCAGGCGTCGCGCCAATTATGATCCGCATGGCAGATTCTGGTGAGGTGGTGACGATTGATGGCCTCGGCGTATGGCCAAAAGCGGCGAGCGTTGAATTTTTCGAAGAGCACTTTGGCGGCGAAATACCCACCGGCATCCACAGAACCGTCGTGCCCGCAGCTCCAGCGGCATGGATTGCCGCTCTAGATCGTTTCGGCACCATGCGGTATGGCGACGTCGCAAAATATGCCCTGCGCTACGCCCGTGACGGCTTTCCAGTATTTCCCACCTTCGCGAATTTCATTGAATCCAACTTAGAGGATTATCAGCAAAGACCCGCCAATGCGGAAATTTATCTTCCGAACGGCAAACTGCCCCGGGTTGGCGATACGTTCATCCAGAAAGATCTGGCTGCAACAATTCAGTACATGATTGATCAAGAAGCAGCGACCAAAGGGGACCGGCGCGCCGGCCTTCGCGCTGCACGTGACGCCTTTTATAAGGGCGACATCGCCGCAAAGATCGCCGACTACCATGCGCAAAACGAGGGATTCCTAACGCGAGAAGACATGGCATCCTACGATGTCCGCTTCGAAGCACCGCTAAAAGTGGCGTTTGGCGATATTGATGTTTATGCATGCGGCGCATGGTGCCAGGGAATTTCACTGGCACAGGCAGTGCGAATGTTGAACGGCATTGACATCGCGCGTTTGCCGCAAAACTCGGCCGACTACATCCACACCCTGACCGAAGTGTTCAAGCTGACCTTTGCAGACCGCGAAGCGTATGTTGCAGACCCGGCATTTGTCGATGTACCTGTTGAAGAAATGTTAAGCGACGCCTATCTGGCGAAGCGGCTTCAGCTGATCAATCCTGCCCGCGCATTCCCGGAAATGCCGCCAGCGGGTGCCTTAAGCGATGCCCGGAAAGAATTTTTCCAGACACCGCCCTCACAGCAGGCACATGCCGCTACTGGCGATCCCCACGATACCATGCCTCGAGATGCGAAGCATTTGTCAGATCCAGGATCGGCAGACACATCTTATGTCGCCGTCATCGACAGTGCCGGTAATATGTTTTCCGCGACCCCCAGCGACACCTCCGCTGATGCCGTGGTAATTCCTGGCACAGGGATATGTCCATCCTCCCGAGGGTCACAATCACGCGGCACACACACCTCCATCAACGCCGTAGTGCCTGGCAAACGCCCGCGCTTAACACCGAACCCGGCGCTCGCGGTCAAGGACGGCAAGCCATTAATAGCATTTGGGACGCCTGGCGGCGATGTGCAGATCCAGGCCATGATCCAAGTATTCTTGAACGCCTATGTCTATGATATGGATATCCAGTCCGCGGTCGAAGCGCCGAGGTTCGCGACCTACAGTTTCCCCTCGTCGTTTGCGCCAAATACCTATCATCCGGGCCTCTTGATGGTCGAAGAAAGCGTGCCTTCAGAGGTCTTTGAGGCACTGATCACGCGGGGTCATAAAGCAGAACGCTGGCCAGACAGTTACTATAAAGCTGGCAGTGTTCTGGCGGTGCAATTCGAACATCAACAACGCCGCCTCAGAGCAGGTGCCGACCCACGTCGGGCCGGCACGGCGAGTGGGCGCTAAGGATATGCAAAAGGATATGAGCGACGCTGACATCCTCGCGGCACTCCAAGATTTCGCAGTGCACGCGGCCGATGCGCCATCACCCGGCGATGTGTTTGAGCTTGCCGAAACCGTCACGCGGACAATCATCGGGTACAAGCTGTTTACAGTGATGGCGTTTGATGCGGAACGCATGGAAGTGCAACGTTGCTATACTAGCGACCCGGAAAACTATCCGGTCGGGGGGCGCAAAAAGAAACGCGACACAGATTGGGGTCGGCACGTGCTAACGCAAGGCCAACCCATTATCGGCAGCAGCGAGGATGATATCCGCAGTTTCTTTAGCGATCATGAAATCATCACCGGCCTGGGCCTGTGTGCGGTTATGAACGTCCCAGTGAAGCGGATCGGCACGGTCGTTGGGACTATGAACTTGCTCGATGACACGCCGCATTATACGGCAGCGGACGTTAAAACAGGCACATTAATCGCATCAGCGCTCGCTGGTGCTCTATCTGCCTAGCCGAACCCCACAATACACTGGTAGATCGAAAGATGATCTCCATAGGCGAGGGTAGATGCATTCATCTCGCGGTCGACTGCATTGTGTCGTATACCAAGGCGGGTCCGACGGCGTCGCCTGAAACATCTCAGTTCTTGACAGGAATAGCGCTGGGTGTAATTTGCGCGCCATGAATGGACGGAGGCCAAGGTGCTGTATGCCAGCGATGGACTTGCCATTTAGCCGATGTAGCTCAGTTGGTAGAGCAACGCATTCGTAATGCGTAGGTCCGCGGTTCAAATCCGCGCATCGGCACCATTCTTCTCAAGTTCAAGGCCACATAAAATGGCACACTACCTTGCACCGAACGGAATGCAAAGGTATGCCCGAGATCATGAAAGCGGATGTCTTCTAGCCCCTTAAAATAGGTCAACTTGACGGGCTGAGCTTAACTTCGATTTTGTTTGGCCAAGTTCCAGTGAATACATAAGCGATTGCCAAACCAACGGCCATTGGGATCAAAGTATATAAGATCATCGATCAAAGTATTGTGTGGATTACCAAGAATGTCGACGATGTTCCCGCGCTGTGTATGGCGATATTCGTATACGTAGCGAAGCAGAAATATAAATTTAGGTGCGTCAGATCCAAGTTAGGTAAGCCGCCGTAAGAGTCACACATAAGTCTAAAAATAGACATTCATGATTAACACTTTTATTCTATGGTGATTCGGATCTTTTATGCAGGGCCAAAAATGAAGTGCAAACCGACTGAAAGCGTAGACAATGCCCCAAAATAGACAGCGACCTACGATACTCATTCTGAGCGGCATCGCTTTTGCTGCGGCCATTGCGTCGTATTCATTTTCAGTTGAGGCCAGCAATCTCAAACAGCGCACACCACAACAACAGAATTTCAACGAAAAACTAAAGGCTCCAAAACCGGCACTTCGTGAACAACCGGATGCATCGGAACAGGAAAAAGACGCCGCGCGCCATGAAGAGGCCCAGTTGATCTACACCCATTTTCGGACACAACAAAACATGTCACACGAAGAGGCTGTCGCCGCCCTCGAAAGATCCGGATTTCCGATAGGCGAGATTAAGGAAAAATGAGTGTATTTGATGAATTCACATAATTCATGGTTGTATAAGCAAGTTGTGTAAGCAATATGACAGTTGCGAATGCCATTATATCTATGTCAACTGAACGATTATCCTGTTTTCGAATTTTGAGTTCTTTTTTTATGAAACTTTGGCTAGCATCAAGAAGTTATAGTTTTCTGATGTTGTTTGTTGCTCTGATGGCGACAAACGCTCCAAACGTTGCGCTTGCCGGATTTTTTGGCCTATCACGTGACAATCAAGAGGTGCTTGTTGTTACGAGCCCTCTGCCGACGGTGTCCAAGACAGCGCCCCAAGCCTCAAAGTTAGAATTGCCTGCTCCTTACCTGGAAATAGCACAAGCCAGTAGTGGCAAGGTTGTGTTGGCGCAGATCGCCCCCGTAGGGTGGGTTGTCCTGTTGTATGAAGCACCGGACGGTAAACTTCTTCCGGCGCGTGTTCTTAATGCCCAAGGGGATGTTATCGCAGCCGAGTCGACCGAAGCCAGTACGGTCGTATGGGTCGTCATCAACGAGGATGGTGCTGCAATACCCTTGCAAGTGGATAGCAACGGTTCAATGGCCCCTGCACGTGTTAACGACGCAGGTGAGCCGGACATTCCTGACGGAATTGACGCTGATACGCGCGTATTTGCGGCGCAGGTGTCATCAGATGGCGATATTTTACCTATTTTGCGGTCTTTAACGGATGGGTTGATTGAGGTCGTGATAACAGAAGACGGTGCCGTTGCCCGTCGTAAAGGTTCGACCACGCCGGTAGCTCCAAAGTCTGATAACAATCTTAGCGCATCTGTTGAAGTTGATAATTCGGGAAGCGGTGAAACAGGCGTCCATAACGTGACGGCGATTGTCGGATATTCAGATTTATGGGGAGCAGATCACAATGTGTCGCTGGGTGCGACCGCGTCGGCGAGTGAGCCCGACGCCTATAAATCAGTTTTTGGGTCCTATAGCCTACCTGTCGATGGGATGGTTGATGGGTTGCCTGATCAGCTAAGTGTTTCAGGGTATTATTACGATATTGATTACGACACTTTCGCACCGAACCAAAATCAAGCCGCAAAATTTGCCATCAATGGCTATGCCATCTCGCCGTCATATACTCAGTATATCGCTTATTCGGAATCGCCCGATGGTAGCCAGACAGCACATGGCTTAACGTACCGGTTCTCATTTGATCGATACTGGACCCGAGATTATGGCTTTGGGCAGGATAGCCGCACATCCATTGTCCGCATGCCGTTGTCGCTGACGTACAACATGTGGCATAGCAGTAACTTCTTTGGGAGTGGCCAGGCCTCGCTGGGTTATACCCGGAATCTTGCCCTTGGACCTGCAAATGATGGCGCTGATTACCGCGCGAACAGGGTCCGGGCCGACCCACGGTACGACAAGCTCAACTTGTTTGTATCGCAACGAAAGCAGGTTTTTGGATCGTGGCACCTGAACAATTCCATCAAGGGACAGTACTCGCGCGATCCATTGATTTCATCAGAAGGATTTGCATTAGGCGGTCAATATTCAGTGCGGGGACTAGAGTCGTCGCGGACGATCGGGGATACCGGCTTTAGCGGACAGTTTGAAATTGAAACGCCAGATCTTTTAGATGGAGATACACTAGAAGCCCATTTGATCTCGTTTGTGGATGCCGGCTGGGTCGATGTGCGCCAATCTGCAAGCGGTGTCGCGAGCAGTGAAACCGCTGTCGGTATTGGTGGCGGTGCGAAGTTCAGCACATCTCATGGAATATACGCCAATATAACGGCAGGATGGCTCGCCGGGGGCTCAGCGGTGAGCAGATACGAAGACGAAGACGGTCGTGTGCAGCTTTATTTCAATGCCGGCGTTAATTTTTGAGCCGATAAACTGTTGAAATCTGATTATCGAAGCTTCCCCAACATTCATCTCATAATTCTTCTAATATTACCGATAAAGCAGGGTTGCTGCGCGTTACCCTACTAAATAATGTGCAAAATACCCCCAAATTTATACTAAAGTATAAGGTCACTCGCCTTCTGTAGAATATCTCTCACCGGCCACTTCCGCGATGTTGATGGTGTGCAGAAGCACATCACATTCGGAAAGAAAATCCGTGCAAACAATTAAACGCATGGTGAGTTATGAAAAATTTTTTAAAAACAATTACAGCAGCCCTGGCAATCTTCGCCTTTAGTGGAAATGCTGACGCAGCTATTCAACAATCTGAAATCGGTTCGGTACAAGATGTACAGTTGAGCGCCCACAGCACACCCGTTGCTGGTGCGCGCAAGTCGATCTCGGTAACAGACCCAGTTAACTTATATGATACCATCGAGACTGTGCCGAACGGTGCGATCAAAATCGACTTCATTGACCAGACAGTTCTTCAAATCGGTGGCGACTCGCGCCTTCTGGTTGATGAAATGGTTTTTGATCCAACAACCAAAGACGGCAAGCAAGTCATCAACCTGATG